>Ga0209013_10001058_pt1 | contig 25443 bp, 20 predicted proteins | sample Cruoilmetagenom2_FD_187291 | JGI IMG/M metagenome (GOLD analysis project Ga0209013, IMG submission 187291) | Oil polluted marine microbial communities from Coal Oil Point, Santa Barbara, California, USA - Sample 2 (SPAdes) (version 2) | ecosystem: Environmental > Aquatic > Marine > Oil seeps ... | reverse complement strand
TTCCACAGCCCGCGAGGACGAGGCTGCTTCCACGCTCACCTTACGGCCTTAGGCCGCGAGGGCGAGAGCAGGCTGGCGGTTGTTGCCAGTTACTTCTAGTTTTGCCACCTGATTAACGAGGCCTGATGGCAACCTCGACTCGCGTTCTTCGGGGTTCGGGCCCTGTCGAGACCACGCATCCCCATGGACACCCCATTATACAGTCGAACACCTGTTCTGACTACTGACCGGTGGCTTTCGGTGAGCAGCCCAACGTCCGTGCAAGTTCGGCGAGCACGGTAGCGCCCCTCTCGTGTGTCGAGGTCGCTCACCCGCCGGGGGGCATCGTGACGTATCGCTTCCAGGCGATCATCTTGGCGTTGGAGGCCTTCGTGCCCAGCAGGATGAACTCGTAACGGTGGCTGGGCTTGAGGTAGACCACGCCCGAGCGCACGATGACGCCCGCCTTGGCCGGGCGTGCCGCAGCGACCATGTAGTTGCTGGTCGCGGTGGGGTCGGTGCGGGTCCATGCAAACTCATCGCCCTCGGCCCAGGGTGCTTCAGCGCTGGGGTCCCAGGCATACTCGGTCGAGACCCGCATCGCGACCGTGCCCAGGTCGGCGGCGTCGCGGATGGCGACGTACGCATCGTCGCTGGGCGCGTCGAACGGGAAGATCGAGCCGAGGAACTTGGGGTCCTTGTAGTCGAACTTCACCCACCTGGGGGTCTTGCGGTTGACGACGATGGTGAAGTCGTCACCGTTGTCGAGCAGGTACGCGGATCCTTCTTGAAGATCTTGATCGTCTTGAAGCCGATGCTCGTGAACCTGGAGACCTTGCCGCCGTAGGGTACGTGGCTCCTGATCTCCCGGCCGTTGACGCAGATGTCGATCCTCGTGCCCGGGATGCCGTTGACGATACCCAGCGTGCCGGCGGTGGGTACGGCCGCCGCGGCCGGCACCGCCAGTGCGCTGAGTGCGAGGGCCGTCAACGAGGCGGCCAGGACAGCTTTGCGGAACGTGTGCATGGGCACTCCGCCCTGAATGTCCGATCCGGGGTCGAGCCTCGGATTCGCACGGAGGACAGTCCCCGTGCGAGGACCATGAGAACCCCTCTCGCGAGCGGGGCAAGCATTCCAACGCAGTCTGTGCTGGAGCAGACAGGCACGAGGTGAGCACTGGGTTCGACGGGGTAGCCCGGCGGCCTTGGCGGGCGTTGCTACTGGCGATCGAAGCAGCGCTGCTGGTGCCGCATGGTCACCTTTGCCTGTCCCGTCGCCGATACCACTGCGGGCCTGTGCCTGCCGCGACAGAACGCTCGAGGAGTTGCGCGGCCTGACGGTGAGCCACGGCCAATTCCGTCGCCGGGCGAAGGACGAGGGCGCCCACATCCAGGCCGACATCGCGGCCCGCCAGGATGCCGTCCTCGGGGCAGCCCTCCGTTCCCGGCGCCCTAGCGGCCGCGCATGGCGTCGGCGATCTCGCGATCCATGTCGCGCTTGGCCTGCCGCGCGGCGATGTCACGACGTCGGTCGTAGTTCTTCTTTCCGCGCGCGAGGCCCAGTTGGACCTTGGCCTTGCCGCGATCGTTGAAGTACATCGAGAGCGGCACCATGGTCAGGCCCTTGGCCTTGGTGCGCCCGGTGAGCTGGTCGATCTGGGATCGATGCAACAGCAGCTTGCGGTCGCGCATCGGCTCGTGGTTGTTGCGGTTGCCGCCGGCCCAGGGCGCGATGCGGGCGCCCACCAGCCAGGCCTCGCCGCCCTCGATGCGGGCGTAGGCGTCCTGGAGGTTCACGTGGTTCTCCCGCACCGACTTGATCTCGGTGCCGGTCAGGGCGATGCCTGCCTCAAACGTGTCTTCGATGGCGTAGTCGTGGCGGGCTTTGCGGTTGGTGGCGACGGTCTTGCCCATCTGTGGGCTCCTTGGAGGTTCTCATTGTCGGTGGGGCGGCCCTCTAGGGTCGCACAGACATGCGAACGCCGGCCCAGATGGGCCGGCGTCCTCGTGGCATACACCACCCGGTCAGCTCGACTAGCGCCGAACCTCCGAGGCGGTGCAGCTACTTAAACGACTATTCATTGCACACCACCTCCTTTCGTTCGCGGGAACGGTACCTGACTTGTCAAGCCCCCGGCAAGCGAGTCGTCGTAGGTTCGTGACTCAGCCCGCACTAACTGACCAGCGAAACTGACCGCCCGGCTCGGTGGTTCAGTCGGCCGCCGGGGAGTGCGAGGCCGCCGCCGGGTCGGTCGGGACCACGCTCGGCGATGGCACGGGCGACAGCGTCGACTTCGGCGTCGGATCCGGGCCCGGTGTCGGGCTGGGCAGTGGCTCGCCCAGCAGCAGCGCGATCGCCGTGCTCAGCTGCCCATCGGCCTCGGGGTCGGCCTCGGCCACGGTGGCCCAGAAGCGCTCGCCGGTGAACTCGACCGGCACGTCCGGGAGCAGACCCTCGCCGTCGATCCAGGTCTTGTCGCGCGTCAGCCACTTGGCTACCGAGAGGCGGTAGCCGCCGTTGGCGCCCGGTAGCTCGCTCCACTCCTGCACGGTGCCCTTGCCGAAGGTCTGCTCGCCCACGAGTCGGGCGCGGCCGGCGTCCTGCAACGCCCCGCCGAGGATCTCGCTGGCCGACGCGGAGCCGCCGTTGACGAGCACGACCACGTCGATGCCCGGGTCGGTGGCCAGGCCGCCCTCGATGACGTCGACCGCCACGCGCCGCCCGTCGACCCCCTCCTCCCAGAAGACCGCGCCGTCGGCGAGGAACTGGCTGCTGATCTCGACCGTTGCGTCCACGAAGCCGCCGGGGTCGTCGCGCACGTCGATGATGAGCTTGTCGATACCGGCCTCAAGGTGTTCCTTCAGCTCCGCCCCGAAATCGTCGGCGGCGTTGGTGCTGAAGCTGTCGATGGCGAGGTAGCCCACCTGCCCGTCGGCGAGCGCGAGACCGTGGATGTCCTCACTGATGACGGTGTCACGGGTGATGGCCAGCTTCTGCTCCTGGCCGTCGCGCTCGAGGGTGAGGCTGACCTCGCTGCCGCGCGGCCCACGGATGAGCAGTACGGAATCCCCGATGGTGCTGCCGTCGAGCGAGGCGCCATCGACTGCGCTGACGATGTCACCCGCCAGCAACCCGGCCTCCTCGGCGGGGGCACCGACGAGCACCTTGATCACGCGCAGGCGACAGGCCTCGTCGATGGGCTCGCAAGCCTCGCCGGTCTCGTTCTCGGTGGCCATGACCGCGCCGATGCCTTCGAACTCGCCGCGTGCGTCGCCGAGCGCGGACTCGAACTCCTCGGGGCTCATGTAGCGCGAGTACGGGTCCTCGAGCACCTCGAACATGCCCTCGATGGCGCCCTCGAGCACCTCGGCCGGCAGGGGCGTGCCGATGTAGTCATCAGCGATGCGCCGGTATGTCTGCGTGAAGGCCTCGATGGCCGCGCGTTCTTCGGCGTTGCGCCCGCCCGGTCCACTGCCCAGGCTCAGGCCGGCCCAGAAGATGGCCGCTGCCGAGAGCGCCACCAGCACCACTGCCGTGAGGCCGACCGAGGGTCCGCTGCCGCCGGACCGGGGTGGCTGCGTCGGCTGGCGGCCTCCCGGTGACTCGACGGGCTGCTGAGGCGGAGGTGTGCCGGCGGGTGGGGTCATGTCAGGCTGTGTCGGGTCGTCGCTAGCGCAGGTAGGTGCGCACGCTGATCCAGGCGCCCAGGCTGCCGAGGCCGACGCCGGCGCCCAGGACGATGCCCATGATCTGGAGGGTCAGCGACTCGTTGAAACCGAGCGGTACCGAGCCGGCGATGTCGCTGGCGAGGTCGCTGATGGGGGGCGAGGCGATGAGCAGGAGGACCAGCGTGATGATGGCACCGGCCAGCCCGATGAAGACGCCCTCAAGGATGAATGGCCAGCGCACGTACCGGTCGGACGCTCCCACCAGGCGCATGATCTCGATCTCCTGGGCGCGCGCCATGAGGGCCATGCGGATGCTGTTGACGACGATGAGCAGGACGGTGACGGCCACGAAGCTGAGCACCACGAAGCCGAGGTTGCGCAACTGGGCCGTCAGCTCGACCAGCCGGTCGATCCCGGTCTGCTGGTCGGGCACGTAGCTCACCAGGCCGGTCTCCGCGCGCAGCATCTCGGTCACAGCCTCCGACTCGCGCGGGTTGCTGAGCTCGACCGTGAGGTAGGCCTTGAGCGGGTTGTTCACGCCGGTGAAGACGCTGATGTCCTGGCCTTCTGCCTCTCGCGCGGCCACGAACACGGCCAGCGCCTCGTCCTTGCTGGTGTAGGTAACGCTGGCCACTTCATCGAGGCCCTCGACCCGGGTCTGCAGCTCAGCGATGCGGTCTTCGAGTAGACCGTCGTGGAGCTCCGCCGTGACCTCGACGCGTGATTCGACGAACTCGAGCCCAGCCTCGACGCCGGAGATGACGATGACCAGCGCCGCCAGCAGGATGAGCATCAGGATCATCGTGAACGTGGCCGCGAAGGTCATCACGCTGTTGCGCCACAGACCCTGCAGTGCCTGGCGGACCGAGAATCGCAGGAAGTGCATCAGCCTGCCGCTCTAGTACTCACGGTGATAGCCACCAACCTCGTCGCGTACGACGCGGCCGTCCTCGAGCGCGACCACACGGCGTCGCAGCGCGGTCACGACCTCGGCGTCATGGGTGGCCATCATCACGGTCGTACCCATCTCGTTGATGCGCAGCAGCAGCTGGATGATCTCCCAGGAGATGAGCGGGTCGAGGTTGCCGGTGGGCTCGTCGGCGATGATGAGCCGGGGGTCGTGGACCATGGCCCGGGCGATGGCAGTGCGCTGCTGCTCGCCACCCGACAGCTGGTCGGGGCGCTGCCTCGCCTGTTCGGTCAGCCCGACCAGCGCCAGCGCGCGCTCCACGGCCGGCTGCATCCGGCGCTTGGGGGTGCCTGTCACCTCCAGCGCGAAGGCCACATTCTCGTGGACCGTCTTGCGCGGCAGCAAGCGGAAGTCCTGGAAGACGATGCCGATCCGGCGACGCAGCAGCGGAACCTCGCGCTTCTTCATGTGGCCGAGGTCATGGCCGGCCACCTCGACACGGCCCGCGCTGGCTTTCTCGTCGCGGACGAGCAACTTGATGAGCGTGGACTTGCCTGCGCCCGAGGGGCCGACGAGGAAGATGAAGTCCCCCTCGGGGATGACAAGGTCGATATCGATGAGCGCCTCCTTGCCATTGCCGTAGGTCTTGCTGACGCCCTTGAGGCGTACCGAATCGGCCCTCTCCCGTGGAGGCAGGGGCTGACCGGGCAGGGGTGCTCCGGGCGGTACGGAGCCAGGCGTTGCTGGGGCTGGTGCCTGGTTAGGCCGGGGTGCTCCTGGGGGTGGCCCGGCGACAGCCCGGAAAACGGCGTCGCTCATCGGCCGGGAGCGTAGCACAGGGTCCGCACGCATCCCCTCAGCGGCCGGCGAGCTCGGCCAGGATGGTGTCGTGCACGCGGCCGTTGGTGGCCAGCACGCCACGCATGGGCATATCGGTGCCCCCGGTCATATCGGTGACCCGGGCCCCCGCGTGCTGCATCACCGCCAGCGGCCCGGCCAGGTCCCACAGCTTCAGCTCGGACTCGACCATGACCTCGGCCGCGCCCTCGGCCACGAGCATGTAGCCGTAGAAGTCACCGAGGCCGCGATCGCGCCAGACCTTGCCCAGCAGTGGTTCGAAGCCGGGGGCCAGGCCGGACTCCACGATGCTGGGGAAGGATGAGTACACGATCGAGGTCTGGTCGAGGCTCTCGACATCCGAGACCGACAGCGACATGGCCGAGGCCGGGTCCCAGCCACCGGACACGGTGTCGACCGCCCACGCTCCCCCGCCCTGCCAGGAGAACCAGCGCCGGTGCAGGGCCGGGGCGCTGACCGCACCGACGGTCATCTCGCCGTCGATCTCGAGCGCCAGCAGGGTGGCGTAGACAGGCACGCCGCGCATGTAGTTGTGCGTGCCGTCGATGGGGTCGATGATCCAGCGGCGTGCGGCCTCCGACCGGGCCTCGCCATACTCCTCGCCGACCAGCCCATGATCAGGGAAGCGCGCCGTGATGCGCTCGCGGATGGCACGCTCCACTGCCGTGTCGGCCTCGGTCACGAAGGAGGCGTCGGGCTTGGCTTCGATCCCGATGCTCTGCCGGAACGAGGCCAGTGAGATGGCATCGGCCTCGTCGCAGGCGGCCAGGGCAACCTCCACGGCAGCACCGATGTCAGTCGCGGGGTCGGGCAGGATCAGCGTGGACATGGTCTCTCCAATGGGGGCTGGTCGGGAGCGGCTAGAGCAGCGCGTAGCTCATGGGAATGTAGCGGTCGAAGCGCGGGCCGGAGCCCTCGGAGCAGAAGATGGCGGGTGTGCTGTCGATGCGCAGGCCCGCCGCCAGCAGCGGCTGCAACGCGGTGATGGCATGGCCGGGCACGACCAGCTGGCGACCCTCGAGCACCTCGGTGCTGCGCACGAGGTAGCCGATGAAGCTCGGCAGGTGGAACGGCTCGATGGCGGCCACGGGGCCGATGCGTCCGCTGCGGTGGGCGTAGCCGTATCCGAGGACCACTCCGGCGTCATCGAAGAAGAGCACGCCGTCGCGCTCACGCGCCCAGAAGGCGTGGTCCTGTGGGCGCTCGTAGCCCATCAGCTCGCGGTCGAATGCGGCCACGCTCTCAGCCCTGATCCCGCGGCGGTGCACGCTCTCGGGCAGTTCGGGCAGAGCCTTGTCCGGGAGGCTCCCTCGGAGCAGGTAGAGGGGCATGCGCGGTGCGAGGCCGGCGGAGGCATAGAGGCCGATGGAGACGAGCTGGTCGGCCTCGGCACAGGTGGAGACGCGCTCGAGGTCCTCGCCCGCTCCCCGAAGGCAGGCGTTCAGCACGGCCCGGCCGATCTTGCGGTTCTGCCACGACGGCGTCACGAACAGGAAGGACAGGAAGGCGTCACCGCCGCGGCGCATGACGATGCCGAAGGCGACCGCGCGCCCGTGATCGTCGGCCACGTAGCAGGAGTGCGGGTCGGTCGAGAGCAGATGCCCGAAGTGCATCTCCAGGGGCGCCGCGTTGCGCGGCTGAGACGGACGGCCACGCTGCGCGTCGAGGCCCTCCATGGCGTGGAAGAAAACCTCCAGCATGGCCGGCACATCAGCAGCGGTAGCCTCCCGCAGCTCAGGCAGCGCCACCCTCCCGCTCGGTCGCGACACGCTCCAGCTCGGCCACCATGAAGGCGTCCAGGTCGCCGTCGAGCACGGCTGTGGTGTTGCCGGTCTCGTGCTCGGTACGGTGATCCTTGACCATCTGGTAAGGATGCAGCACATAGGAGCGGATCTGGTTGCCCCAGCCGGCTTCCTTGTGCTCACCCTTGAGCTCGCGGATCTCCGCCTCGCGCTCCTCGATGCGCCGCTCCAGCAAGCGCGCCCGCAGGATCTTCATGGCGGCCTCACGGTTCTGGTGCTGGGAGCGCTCGTTCTGGCTCTGGGCCACGATGCCGGTCGGGATGTGCGTCAGCCGCACCGCCGAGTCGGTCTTGTTGACGTGCTGCCCGCCAGCGCCCTGGGCGCGGTAGGTGTCGACCTTGAGGTCGTCATCGGGGATGTCCTCGACCTCGGCCGCTGCCTCGACCTCTGGCAGCACCTCGACCTGCACGAAGGTCGTGTGGCGCCGGCTCTGGGAGTCGTAGGGGCTGATGCGAACCAGGCGGTGGACGCCGGCCTCGGCGCGCAGCCAGCCGTAGGCCCGCCGGCCCTGGACGGAGACCGTGGCGCTCTTGATGCCGGTCTCCTCCCCTTCCAGCCGATCGACGATCTCCGTGCCGAAGCCACGGCGCTCGCACCAGCGCAGGTACATGCGCAGCAGCATCTCCGCCCAGTCGGTGGCCTCGGTGCCACCGGCGCCGGCGCTGATGCTGATGAAGGCATCGGAGTCGTCGTAGTCGCCGCTGAAGAGCAGGCTGGTGCGCATGCGCTCGTAGTCGGCCTCGACCGCGGTGTACTCCGCCTCGACACCCTCGTCGAGCTCGGCATCACCGGCGCCATCGGCCAGCTCGGCCAGCTCGGCCAGGTCATCGGCCGCGGAGACGAGGCCGTTCCAGGCCCCAAGCTCGTCGCGCAGGCCGTCCGCCGTGCGCAGCACACGCTTGGCCTCGCGCGAATCGTTCCAGAAATCGGGCTTGGAGGCGCGCTCGTCGAGCGCCGCGAGCTCCCTCGTCTTTCCGGCTAGGTCAAAGCCGCCCCGAGGTCGAGTGGACTCGGGACACGAGGTCACGGATCATCGAGTAGTCCATCGGCGGTCGGGGTCGTCTGTTCTAGCGTCGAGAGCGAAGGTCCTGCAGGAGCAGGGGTCGCAGCTCGATGATCTTGAGTGCAGTCTTGCTTCGGGCGACCACGGGGTTCACACACGGGCAGTACCCATTGTGAACACACTCACCGCAGTTGCCGTCACAGTCCAACCAGGCGGCATAGCTGCAGTTCCTGCAGTCACGCTCGCAGGCGATCAAGTCGGTGAACGACTGATCTCCGATCTCGGCTCCGGGCTCAACCGAAAACGGCTTCACTTAAAGGCCTCTCCCCTCATCGGTCCGTTAGCCAGGGCACGTTCCTTGCAACGGCCGCATATAGACGCGCCGACGGGGGTGGCCGCCGGCGTTTCGACCGAGTGTACCGACAGGAAGCGCATTCACACAAGGGGTTCCTCGAAGATTCCGCGAACGTTCCCACAGAATCGGTGTCTTGACGCCCGAGCGGACGACCTGCACGGCCCCGCTCCGAGCCGACCGATCGTCGCAGCCGGATCCATCACACGGGTGAGCGGCCCCCGACCCCTATACTTCGGGGTCCATGCGTACTTTCATCTCCCGTCTCATCGGGACCTCCGAAGAATCCAATCTCAAGCCCCTCCAGCCCACCGTCGAACGCATCAACGAACTCGAGTCGCACTACGCCGACCTGAGCGACGAGCAGATCCGCGCCGAGATGGCCGAGGTCCGTGATGAGGTGCGCAAGGCCGCGCCGGCGACAGAGCCCTCCGAGGAGGAGGTCCACAGTCCGGACAGCGAGCGCCGCGCCGAGCTGCGGCAGATACGCGAGAAGGCCGACTCGGAGCGGATGCAGCAAGCCCTCGACGGGGTCCTGCCCGATGTCTTCGCGGCCGGCCGCGAAGTGTGCCGTCGCAAGCTCGAGATGCGGCACTTCGACGTGCAGCTCATGGGGGCTATGGTCCTGCACCAGGGCAAGATCGCCGAGATGAAGACCGGCGAGGGCAAGACCCTCATCGCGCCGCTGGCCGCCGCGCTCAACGCCATGTCCGGCTGGGGCGTCCACATCGTCACCGTCAACGACTACCTGGCCAAGCGTGACCCGCAGTGGATGGGCCCCATCTACCACGGCCTGGGGCTCTCGGTCGGTATCGTCCAGCACGACACCGCGTACCTCTACGATCCCGACTACCCGACCAGGGACGAGACGCTCCTGCATCTTCGCCCGGTCGAGCGCAAGGAGGCGTATGACGCGGACGTCACCTACGCCACCAACAACGAGCTCGGCTTCGACTACCTCCGCGACAACATGGTCCAGGAGCTCAACGAGCGGGTCCAGCGCCGGCGCTACTTCGGCATCGTCGACGAAGTGGACAACATCCTTATCGACGAGGCACGGACGCCGCTCATCATCAGTGGTGCAGCGGGTGAGTCGGGCGACCTCTACAAGGTCTTCGCCCGCCTGGTGCCCCGCCTCGAGGCGCGCCCCGAGAACGCCGAGGAGGGCGGCGATTACTTCGTCGACCTCAAGGAGCACGCGGTCTCGGCCACCGAAGAGGGCGTCGCCAAGATCGAGCAGCTGCTCAACATCCGAGACCTCTATGGCGTCGAAACGGACCCCCGGCTGCCACGTCACTTCGAGCAGTCGCTGCGCGCCCACGCGCTCTACAAGCGCGACCGCGACTACATCGTCAAGGACGACGAGATCGTCATCGTCGACGAGTTCACCGGTCGCCAGATGCCGGGCCGCCGCTGGTCTGAGGGCCTGCACCAGGCCGTCGAGGCCAAGGAGGGCGTCCGCGTCCAGCGCGAGTCGATGACCATGGCCACGGTCACCTTCCAGAACTACTTCCGCGTGTACGACAAGCTCGCAGGCATGACCGGTACGGCCATGACCGAGCAGGAGGAGTTCTACAAGATCTACGGGCTCGAGGTGATGGCCATCCCGACTCACTTGCCCATGATCCGCGAGGACTTCGCCGACCTCGTCTTCCGCGACGAGGAAGCGAAATTCAACGCGGTCATCGAGGAGATCGCCGAACAGCAGGAGGCCGGACGTCCCATCCTGGTGGGCACGACCTCGGTCGAGAAGAGCGAGCAGCTCGCCAGCGCGCTCAAGCGGCGTGGCCTCAAGCACGAGGTACTCAACGCCAAGTTCCACGAGAAGGAAGCCCCCATCGTGGCGCAGGCGGGTCGCTCAGGCGCCGTGACCATCGCCACCAACATGGCCGGCCGAGGCACTGACATCAAGCTGGGCGGCGATCCGGCAGGCCTGACCAGCCAGAAGCTCCACAACCGTGGCCTCAACCCGGCCGAGGTGGCGCAAGAGGTCTACGACGAGGTCTTCGAGCAGGCCAAGGCTGAGTGTGACGAGGGCCACGAGGACGTCGTTGCGGCCGGTGGCCTGCACATCATCGGCACGGAGCGTCACGATGCGCGCCGCATCGACAACCAGTTGCGCGGTCGCTCCGGACGCCAGGGTGACCCCGGCTCGTCGCGTTACTTCCTGTCGCTCGAAGACGCGCTGCTGAAGCGGTTCGCGAACGACCGCGTCACCGCGCTGATGGAGAAGATGGGCCTCGAGGGCGAGGTCGCCATCGAGTCGCGCATGGTCTCCAAGACCGTCGAGAATGCGCAGTCCCGCGTCGAGGGCTACAACTTCGACATGCGCAAGCGCATCGTCGAGTACGACGACGTCATCAACAAGCAGCGTGAGCGCATCTACGAGGAGCGCGACAAGGTCCTCCACAACGAGGATCTGAGCGAGACCGTGCTGGCCTTCGTGGATCAGGAGTTGGCCGGTGTCATCGACGCCCACCTGGGCGAGGTCGAGGCCGACTGGGACTTCGACGGCCTGTCCGAGGCGCTGGGTACATTGGGCCTGACCGGTGAGCAGTTCAGCGCCGACAACATCGATGAGCAGGGTAGCCGCGACGACATCGTCGAGTACATCTCCGACCAGGCTGCGGTCCAGCTCGACCAACGTGAGGCGGAGTACGGCGAGGAGACCTGGTCGCTCGTCGAGCGTGCCGTCCTGCTGCGCGCCATCGACACGCTCTGGGTCGAGCACCTCACCGAGCTCGAGGACTTCCGCAGAGGCGTGGGCCTACGTGGCTACGGCGGCCGCGACCCGCTCGTGGAGTTCAAACGCGAGGCCTTCAGCCTCTATGACGAGTTGCGCGGCTTCATCCAGCACCAGGTGGCCTCAACCATCTTCCGCGTCAGCGTGCAGCGCCGCGAAGGGGCTCCGGGACAGGAGCCCGCGACCATGCCCACGCTCTCGCCGGAGCAGCTGGCCAAACTCAAGAGCGGCAGCAGCGGCGATGGCGCTGCTGCGCAACCGACCGATGCTTCGGGCGCAGCCTCTCGGGGCACGATCACGCCTCCGATCTCATCCGGTGGCAGCGCGACTGCGACCAGCGGTGCTGCCGTGACCACGCAGCTCATCCCTGGGCTGCAGTCACAGACGCCTCGAAACGTGCAGCTGCAGAAGGGTGACGAGGCTGTCTCGTCAGGCCCGGCACGCGGTGCCGGTCAGCCGCCCGAAGGCGCCAAGATCGGTCGCAATGACCCCTGCTGGTGCGGTTCAGGCAAGAAGTTCAAGCGCTGTCACGGCGCAGCCTGACTGACGGCAGTCGCAACCGTCCCTGCCAACACGGAGTCGCTAGCGCGGCTACGTAGCGTCCGTCGCGATGAACGCAGCCTCGAGGAGTGTGTCCACCACCGGGCTGCCCGTGCCCTCCAGGGCCACGCGTGACTGACTGCCAGAGGTGACCAACACGGCCCTGGCGCCGCACGCGGCGGCCGCCTCCTGATCGTCTACCGTGTCGCCGATGATCAAGGCCCGGTCCGCGTCGATTCGAAGCGTGTCGAGGTGCGTCCGTAGCCGGTCGGCCTTGTTGCCGTCGCTGCTGGCCGTGGGGCTGCCCTCGATGTGCAGGAAGCGAGTCCTGATGGCGTGGTGGTCGACGAGTGCCTGGAGTTGCGCGTCGGGGGCCATCGACAGCAGGGACTGCGTCGCCGTTCCAGAGACGTGGTCGAGGGCCTGCTTGGCATCAGCTCGCAGGGACAGGCTGAAGACCTTGGCCTCGTACTCGCTCTCGTAGCGGCGCCGGATGTAGGCGAACTCGCCATCGGTCACGGAGCGACCCAGCAGGCGGCCGCAGAAGACGTGGAACGGCCGCGTGAAGCTGTCGCGCACGGCCGTACCGCTCACGTCGGGCACGCCCAGCTCCGCCAGCGTGGCCCGGGCGATCCTGGCGGTCAGCCAGAAATCGTCGAACAGGGTCCCGTTCCAGTCCCACACCACGTGGGCCGTGGGTGATCTCGAGCCGGCGGGCACCTAGGCGGGCAGGCTCCAGAGGCCGGCACCGTAGCCGAGCACGAGCACGATGAGCGTGATCGTGCTGAGTACGACGAGGGCCAGGACCGCGATGCGTGGATCGGTCTTCTCGACTTCCGGATTCTCCAGCGGTGCGGCATCCCAGCGTCGCGACTGAAGCTGGTCGCGGTAGTCGGCGCGATCGGGCGGGGCAGCCTCAAGCCCACCCTCGGCCGTGGGTCGGTACATCGTGGTCTGATCGTCGCCGTGCTGCGATCGGAGGCCCGACTGGTCGGTCATGCTTCGTCCTCGTCGTCTTCGCCCCACAGCAGCATCGCCTGGGTGCGCTGCATCTCCGAGGAGAACAGCGCGCCCACGGACTCCCCCCGGTGGATGCGCATGATGGCTTCGCCCACGAGCGGGGCTACCGAGAGCACCTTGATCTTGTCGAGCCGGCGCGAGGCCCGCAGCGGGATGGTGTCGGTGATCACGAGCTCGAGCAGGGCTGAATCGCGGATGCGGTCGATGGCAGGGTCCGAGAGGACGCCGTGCGTGGCGCTGCCGTAGATCTCCACGGCGCCTTCGCGCTCCAGCGCCTGGGCCGTCTCCACCATAGTGCCGCCCGTGTCGACCTCGTCGTCGACGATGATGGCGCGCTTGCCCCGCACGTCACCGATGACGTTCATGACCTCGGCCCGGTCGTCGTTGCCCTCACGTCGCTTCTCGATGATGGCCATCGGTGCCCCGATCAGCTCTGCGAACTTGCGCGCCCGCTTGGCGAAGCCGAGGTCTGTGACCACGACCGTGTTGTCGAGCTCCTTCTGTTGCCAGTAGTTGGAGAGCATATGCGTGGCTGTGAGCTCGTCGACGGGGATATTGAAGAAACCCTGGATCTGGCCCTGGTGGAGGTCCATGGTGAGCAGGCGGTCGGCGCCGGCCACGCTGATCATGTCGGCCACGAGGCGGGCCGTGATGGGCACGCGCGGCTGGTCCTTCTTGTCCGAACGGCCGTAGGAGTAGTACGGCACCACCGCGGTGATGCGCCCGGCGCTGGCGCGCTTGAAGGCGTCGATCATGATCAGCAGCTCCATGATCGACTTCTGCACGGGCTTGCAGGTGGGTTGCACGAGGAAGATGTCCTTCTCGCGCACGTTGTCGATGATGCGCACGAAGATGTTCTCGTTGGCGAACTCGAACACCTCCGAGCGGCCCAGATCGGCGCCGAGATAGCGCCCGATCTTGCGCGCCAGCTTCGTGTTGGCGTTGCCCGAGTAGAGGCCCAGCGCCTCGCCCGGCCGCATACGCTCGACCTCTCCGAACGCGGTCATTCCTCCGTCCTGGCCAGATCGGTCATGCCTGCGTCGCTCCGTCGCTGTCGGGGCCACCCTCACCGGGCCCATCCCCGTCATTCTCGCTGACGCCGCGCTGTTCCGCCAAGCCTTCCCGGAAGACGGCGATGCCGGCTACCGAGTCACCCTTGTTGAGGCGCATCACGATGACGCCACGAGCGGCGCTGCCGTAGCGGTTGATGGATCCAACGTCCGTGCGCACGACCTGGCCCTCCGACGAGATGAGCAGCAGCTCCTCGTCGGATTCGTCGACGAGCTCGACCGAGGCGACCTTGCCGCTCTTGGCACCTTCGAGCGAGATGAGGCGCACGCCCTGTCCGCCACGGTGCTTGGCGCGGAACTCGCTATTGGCGACGCGCTTGCCGTAGCCGGTCTCGGTCAGCACCAGGATGTCGTTGCCTTCCCTGATGACGCCCATGCCCACCACCCGGTCGCCCCTGTTGGCGAGGCGGATGCCGATGACACCGGCAGCGTCGCGGCCCATGGCCCGGACCTCGGACTCGTTGAAGCGCGCGATGCGCCCCATGGCCGTGGCCAGGAGGATGTCGTCCTCGCCCGACGAGACGGCCACCCAGGCCAGCTTGTCGCTCTCGGCCACGGTGATGGCGCGGATGCCCGTGGAGCGGACGCGCTCGAACTTCTCGATGGCCGTCTTCTTGACGATGCCCTTGACCGTGGCCATGACCAGGTTGTGGCCGGGCTCGAAGTCGGGCAGCGTGATGACCGCCAGCACGCGCTCGCCGGAGTCCACCTGCACGCCCTCGAGGTTGATGATGGGCATGCCCTTCGCCTGCCGGCTGGCGTCGGGCACGGCGTGGACCTTCGAGCTGAAGACGCGGCCGCGGTCGGTGAAGAACAGCGCCCAATCGTGGGTGCTGGCTACGATGAGGTGGTTGACCGCGTCTTCCTCGACGGTGCGGGCACCGATGATGCCCTTGCCGCCACGCGCCTGGCGTCGGTAGGTGACCAGTGGCTGGCGCTTGATGTAGCCGCGGCGGCTGACGGTGACCACGACGTCCTCGTCGGCGATGAGGTCGTCGTCGCTGAGTTCCTTGTCGGCGCTGCCCTCGATCCTCGTGCGGCGGTCCTCGCCGTACTTGAGGTCGAGCTCGCCCAGCTCATCGCGGATGATCTGCAGCACCCGCTTGGGGTTGGCGAGGATGTCCTCGAGCTCGGCGATCTTCTGGATGATGCCGACGTACTCGTCCTCGATCTTCTGCCGTTCGAGGGCCGCCAGGCGGCGCAGCTGCATCTCGAGGATGGCGTTGGCCTGGATCTCGGTCAGGCCGAAGCGCTCGATGAGGTTGCGGCGCGCGGTCTCGACATCGGCCGATTCGCGGATGGTCTTGATCACCGCGTCGAGGTTGTCGAGTGCAGTCTTGAGACCCTCGAGGATATGGGCCCTGTCCCGGGCCTTCTGCAGGTCGAACTCGGTGCGCCGACGGACGACCTGCTGCCGCCACTCGATGTGGTGGTGCAGCATCTGCTTGAGCGAGAGCGTCTGCGGCTGGCCGTCGACGAGGGCCACGATGTTGGCGTTGTAGGCCATCTTCAGTGAGGTGTGCTTGAAGAGGTTGTTGAGCACCTTGCGCGGTGCGGCGTCCCTCTTGCACTCGATGACGATGCGCATACCGTCACGGTCTGACTCGTCACGCATATCTGCGATGCCGTCGACCTTGCCGGCCTTGACGAGGTCGGCGATCTTCTCGAGCAGCGTGGACTTGTTGACCTGGTAGGGGATGGCCGTGACCACGATAGCCGTCCGGCCTGCGCGCGTTTCCTCGAAGGCCACCTGGGCCTGCATCACCACACGACCACGACCATGGCGGTACATGTCGCGGATGGCGTCGATCTCTTCCCATTCGCCCGTGGCCGGGTTGCGGCGCCGGTCGTAGCGGAAGATCATGCCGCCGGTGGGCAGGTCGGGACCCAGCAGGTGCTCGCACAGCTGGTCGGTGTTCATCTCGGGATCGTCGATGAGCGCCTGTGTGGCGCGGATGACCTCGCCCAGGTTGTGCGGTGGGATGTTGGTGGCCATGCCCACGGCGATGCCGGTGGAGCCGTTGATGAGCAGGTTGGGCAGCTTGGCCGGCAGCACCGCGGGCTGACGGCGCGTGCCGTCATAGTTCTCGACGAACTCGACGGTGTCCTTGTCGATGTCGGCGAGGATCTCAGCTGTGATAGCCGTCATGCGCGCTTCGGTGTAGCGCATGGCCGCAGCGGGATCGCCGTCGACCGAGCCGAAGTTGCCCTGGCCGTCAACGAGCGGGAAGCGCAGCGAGAAGTCCTGAGCCAGGCGCACGAGGGCGTCATAGATGGCCTGGTCGCCGTGGGGGTGGTACTTGCCCATGACATCGCCGACGATGGCCGCGCACTTGCGGTACGAGGAGCCCGAGGAGAGGCCCATCTCGTTCATCGTGAACAGGATGCGGCGATGGACCGGCTTCAAGCCGTCGCGAACGTCGGGCAGAGCACGACTGACGATGACGCTCATGGCGTAGTCGAGGTAGGCCGTCTTCAGCTCTTCCTCGATGGGGACCGAGCGGACGTTTCCGACGACTGGGTCGGTCATGCGCGACTCCTCGTGTAGCGGGCGCCTTGGGCGGCGACCACGTCGTTGCTGCTGGCGAGGACGGCAGCGAAGCTGGCTGCCTGCCCCGCGGCGATGCTGGTGGATGGGGCGTTGCGGTCGCGCCGGAGGCCGGCGAGCTGCTCGCGCAACGTGGTGGACAGGTCGGGTGGTTGGTTGGACAGCGCATCACGGATGACCCAGGCGCGGGCCCCGTCGCGATGCTGCACGGCGAAGTCGGTCTCGAGCCGCAGCAGTTCCGCGGTGACCACAGCGTCGACGCGGGTCCACTCGCGAATGGCCCAGGACAGGGCCTTCTGCACCATCTCCTCGGCGTCGCCCATGAGCAGCCCGATCATGTCGAGGGCTCGCTCGACCGACTCAGGCCTGAGCTCATCGCGGCGCGCGGTGGGCAGCCGGTGCGGGATGGTGGCCAGCGTGGCTGGCACGAGGCGGCGCTCAAAGGTGCGCTCGGAGTAGATGAGCTGTTCCAGCTCTGCCCAGCGGAAGGACTCGGCGAGGATGCCGCGGGCCCACACGTCGGCGAGGCTGTCGACCTCGATCCAGTCGACGGCGCCACCGCCCATGCGGCGCATCAGCTGCCAGGTCTGCTCGGGATCCTGGGCCAACGCGCGCCGCAGGCAGGGCAGGGCGAAGAGCCGCAAGTCACGGTCCTCGGCCTCGACGAGATGCTGCGCCAGACGCAGTGCCGAGATGCTGGAGCCCTCATGCAGGGCTGCTCTCAGGGGCCGCTGCACGGCGATCAGGAGCGGGCCACGAACGGCATACGCCGCCGTCGTGCCTGGGCTGGCGCGCTCAGCCATGTCGCTGTAGGCCGGATCGGCCAGCTCGATCAGCCCCTCACGCAGGGCCGGCAGGAAGAGCTCAGGTTCCTCGGTCAGGTCGGCCAGTCGCTCGCCCAGAGCCGCGGCCTCGTCGAGGTGTGCCGACACGAAGGCATCCGCCTTCGCGGATGCCTCAGACATCGAGGTTCTGGACCTTCTTGGCCTCGGCGCGGATGAAGTCCTTGCGCGGACCGACCTTCTCGCCCATGAGCACGGTGAACATGTGGTCGGCCTCGGCTGCGTTCTCCGGGTCGACCTGCAGCAGCGTGCGCGTGGCCGGGTTCATGGTCGTCTCCCAGAGCTGCTCGGCGTTCATCTCGCCGAGCCCCTTGAAGCGCTGGACGGTGAGGTTCTTGACCTTCATCTCCTTGACGATGCGGTCGCGCTCCTTCTCGGACCCGGCGTAGCGGGTCTGCTTGCCGGTGCTCACGCGGTACAGCGGTGGCTGAGCGATGTAGAGGTGGCCGCCCTCGACCAACTCGGGCATGTTGCGGTAGAAGAACGTCATCAGCAGCGTCCGGATGTGGGCACCGTCGACATCCGCGTCAGCCAGCAGGATGACCTTGTGATAGCGCAGCTTGGAGAGGTCGAAGGTCTCACCGATGCCGGTGCCGAGGGCGATGATGAGCGGGCGGATCTTCTCGCTGGAGAGCACCCGGTCGATGCGCGCCTTCTCGACGTTGAGCATCTTGCCGAAGAGCGGCAGGATGGCCTGGGAGCGCCGGTCGCGACCCTGCTTGGCCGATCCTCCGGCCGAGTCGCCCTCGACGATGTAGAGCTCGCTACGCTCGGGATCGCGCTCCTGGCAGTCGGCCAACTTGCCCGGCAGGGCCGAGCCCTCCAGCGCGCTCTTGCGGACGACGAGGTCTCGCGCCTTGCGGGCCGCCTCCCGCGCCCGCGCCGCGGTCAGCGACTTGTCGATGATGCGTCGGGCGTCGCCGGGGTTCTCGTCGAGGAACTGGCTGATGCCCTCCCCCACCGCTGTCTGCACCTGGCCCTTGATCTCGGCGTTGCCCAGCTTGGCCTTGGTCTGGCCCTCGAACTGAGGCTCCGTGAGCTTGACGCTGATGACCGCGGTCAGGCCCTCGCGCACGTCATCGCCTGAGAGGCTGCTCTTCTTGTCCTTGATGAGCCCCTGTCGCCGAGCCCAGTCGTTGAGCGAGGTCGTCAGCGCAGCACGGAAACCGGTAACGTGCGTGCCGCCGTCGACTGTGTTGATATTGTTAGCAAAGGCAAGCACTGTCTCGCTGAATCCATCGTTGTATTGGAGGGCAACCTCGATCTGCGTCGCGCCGTCCCGCTTCTCGGCCGACATCGGCCGGATGTTGAGCACATCCCTGCCCTTGTTCAGATGCCGCACGAAGCTGACCAGGCCACCTTCGAAGTAGAACGACTTCTCGCGGCTGGGTGAGACCCGCTTGTCGACGAGCCGGATGTGGACACGCTTGGTCAGATAGGCGGACTCGCGCAGGCGCTGTGAGATGACCTCGAAGCTCACCTCGGTGGTGTCGAACACCTCGTGGTCGGGCTTGAAGGTCGTGGTCGTACCGCGACGGCCGTTGGCCTTGCCGATGGCCTTGACCTTGCCGGCGGGGATGCCGCGCGCATAGGACTGCGTCCACACCTTGCCATCGCGCACAGACTCGACGGTCAGCGACTCCGAGAGCGCGTTGACGACGCTGACGCCGACTCCGTGGAGGCCGCCGGAGACCTTGTAGCCCCCGCCGCCGAACTTGCCACCGGCATGGAGCACGGTGTGCACGACCTCGAGTGCGCTCTTGCCGGTCTGCTTCTGCGTACCGACGGGAACACCTCGGCCGTCATCGGTGTTGCGGATGGAGCCATCGGGCAGGATGGTGAGCTCGATGTACTCGGCGTGACCGGCCATGGCCTCGTCGATGGAGTTGTCCACGACCTCCCACACGAGGTGATGCAGGCCCCTCGCATCGGTCGAGCCGATGTACATGCTGGGGCGCCGGCGGACGGCCTCCAGGCCCTCGAGGACCTGGATGGAATCGGCCGAATACGTCGCCGGCTTGGCCTTGGTGGTGGCCGAGGCCCTGTCCTCGGCGGTGGCCTGATCGGTCATCACTGCCCTCCCGTCATCGGTCGACCGCTGCTAATCGGTCGACCAGGCGACCGAGATCTTCATCGTCGTACCAGGTGATGGTGATGCGTCCGCCCTTGCGACCGGACGCGATCGTCACCTTCGTCCCCAGCGCTTCACGCATCTGGGCCTCCATGTGCTGCATGTCAGGGTCCAGCTCGTGTTGCCGGGGCGACCGAACGCCACTCTTCCCCTCTCGTGAGGCGGCGACAAGGCTCTCGGTCTGCCGCACCGAGAGCGAACGGGACACGATCGCGGCGAGGATGACCTCCTGCTGTGTATGGCTGTCCAGACCGGCCAGCGCTCGTGCGTGACCACCGCTGATCGCACCCTCGGCGACGGTCTGCTGCACGGACTCCGCCGTATCAAGGATACGCAGCGTGTTGGCGACGGTCGGTCGAGAACGACCAACGCGCTCAGCGACCCGCTCCTGCGTCAGGCCGAACTCGTCGATGAGGTGGCGGTAGGCTTGGGCCTCGTCGAGCGCGTTCAGGTCAGAACGCTGGAGGTTCTCGACCAGCGCGAGCTCGAGCTGCTCCTGTTCGTTAGCCGTGCGAACTACCGCAGGGATAGTCCTGAGCTGCAACTGCGTGGCGGCGCGTAATCGACGCTCCCCGGCGATCAAGGTGAAGCCCTCGCCGGTCTCGACCACGACCACGGGTTGCAGGATGCCATGCACCGCGATCGAGTCGGCCAGTTGTTGGAGCTCGTCGGGGTCGAACGAGTGCCTGGGTTGCCCGGGGTTGGGCTTGATCGCGCTGATCGGCACATCGCGGGTGACCGATACGCTCGAGGGCGCGGTCGGAATCAGGGATGCCAGGCCCCGCCCCAGGCCGGTACTCTTCCTGGACTCGACGGTCATGCCTAGCTCACCTCCCCTTCCTGATCGCTACGTGGAGCCTGGTATCTGTCCTGTGCTTGCTTGAGCTCGTCGCTCGGTGGGACGTCGCTGCGCTCAAGGAGCTCGGCGGTGATGGTTTGATACGCCAGAGCGCCCCTAGAGTTCGGGCTGTACTGGGCGATGGCCTGCCCGTAGCTGGGGGCCTCGGCAAGTCGAACGCTCCTGGGCACCACTGCATCAAAGACCTGGCTGCCGAGATGTCGGCGCACTTCTGCGGTCACGTCCGCGGACAAGGTGGTGCGGCCATCGTGCATCGTCAGGACGATGCCCTTGATCGTCAGCCTTGGGTTCAGGTGCTCGCGGATGAGGTCGATGGTTGCGATCAGTTGACCCAAGCCTTCCAGTGCGTAGTACTCGCACTGCAGTGGGATCAGCACGCTGTCGGCAGCGGTGAGAGCGTTCACGGTGAGAAGGCCGAGCGACGGCGGACAATCGATCAGAATGATGTCATACGACCCCCCCGTTCCTTCAAGAACTTGCTTCAACCGCCGCTCTCGACCAGGGCGTGGGACTAGCTCGACCTCGGCGCCCGCCAAGCTCCGGTTGGACGGCAGCACATCCAGATTCTCGATCGGGGTGTGCTTGAGCACACTGCCTACCGGCGTGTCGCCGAGAAGGACATCGTAGACCGACCCTCGTGTCGCCTCCTTGTCGATGCCGACACCGCTGGTAGCGTTGCCCTGTGGATCCATGTCCACCATGAGCACACGGTGGCCGTCCAGCGCAAGATACGAAGCAAGGCTGACCACGGTCGTGGTCTTCCCGACTCCGCCCTTCTGGTTCGCGCAGGCGATTACCTCGCCCACCTAGCCCCCGCACCGATCACTGAACACTGCGCTGATTCTACTCTGAGTAGCGGGATGTTGCTTTCGCGCACCACGTCCATCCATCGGCCTCCGTGCGTTCGGAGTGTCGCCTGGAAGGGCGGCGGATTCAGCACTTCCACGCTCGGTCCCATTGTTGGCGAGGCCTGATGAATGATGCGGTGTCGGCCTTTGTCGGCGCAGCCTCCTCACTTATCCGCATCTTGTCCACAGAAATCGTTGATGACTCGCGCCGGTCAGGGTGGTAGGCCCTGGGACATAGGTGTTCCACGTGGAACACTGCCGCCGCAGGATGATCTGCGAGCTGCGACTCGCGATGGTTCGTGGTCGATGGATCGTCGCGGTCCCATGCCGACGGCGCGGGGAAGGGGCAATCGACAGTGAGGCCATTGACCTGAGCTAGTTGCCCATTGTTCCACGTGAAACACCATCGCGTAGTCGTGCGACGTTTCGATCGGAACCATCCCGAATTGGGGACCGGACGGCGCGAACTCGCGTCGCCCACTCACCCAGCCACGCCCTCGGTGAGATATGCCCGAGAGCGGGGCACTCGAGCCAGCGGTACCCGGCCGCGAGGCGGCAGGGGAGGGGATCCGGCTGGCAAGCGAGAGCGCCACGCGATGGCGGAGCGCGGAGAACCGCCCCCGGGCTGTCCGGACATGACGGGCGTGGCCGGTGTGTTTGAAGGCTCGGCTATACTTCAGGGCGAGATGGCTCGCAGTGCGAGGGGCGACTCGGCCGCGCTATCTCATGCCGTGAAACCCTAGAGTTATCGACACACCCTGATGAGCGTGTTGGCTTCTGCCGTGGGAGCCGTTCTTGCTGCCATCCTGGAGTCGAGCGTGCTGACCCATCTCCAGGTGGGCAGCGTCAGGCCCGACCTCGTGTTCGCCGTGGGCATCGCCGTGGCGATGGTGCTCGGCTTCGAGAGCGGTATGACCTGGGCCTTCGTAGGAGGCGTCGCGCTCGACCTGCTGTTGCCCGGGCGAGCCCTGGGTTCTTCGACGTTGACGCTACTGTTGCTGACGGCCGCGGCGTTGACCGTCGCGCGGGTGATGTGGCCGCCCCGGCTGGCCATCATCAGCGTCACGGCCTTCGTGCTGACCTTCGGCTACCAACTCATGCTCCTGGCCCTGCTGGCGCTCACCGCGGGCGTGGCCCTCATCGGGATCTCGCTACCGGACCTCGTGATCATCGGCCTGATGAATGCCGCCATCGCCGGCTTCTCCGTGTTGGTGCTGCGTGCTCTCGACCTGCGCTTCGGCGAACCCGAGCGATTGGCGTGGTGAGAGCATGACCGGCGAACCCATCCGCGTCGGCGAGAGCGGGCCGGCCCAGCGCAACCTGGCACCCCGCTTCATCGCCTTTGGCGTGGCCATCGTGCTGGCCGTTACCGGGCTCGGCCTGCGTCTGTTCCAGCTGCAGATCGCCGAGGGCTCCTCGTACGACGGATACACAGCGCCTCAGCTCACAGCCGACCGAGCCGTGCCCGTGGCGCGCGGCCTGATGTACGACCGCAAGGACCGCCTGCTCGTGGAGAACGTGCCCACGTTCGTGCTGCGCATCCTGCCCGCCGAGCTGCCCTACGAGGAGCGGCCCGACGTGGCCGACCGTATCTCGCGCCTGACCGGCATGAAGACACGCAGGATCATCGAGCGCATCGACGCGCACACCGGCTCCCAGTACGAGCCTGTGCGTATCGCCGACATCGACACCGAGACCGCCCGCGTCATCGCCGAAGACCCCAGCCCTTTCCCGGGTGTCCGCATCGATCTCGAGGCCAGGCGCCAGTACTCGGAAGGTGAGCTCATGTCGCACGTGCTGGGCTGGACCGGCCGCATCAACGGCAGCGAGTACCTGCAGCTCAAGGATGAGGGCTACTACCCCGAAGACCTGCTCGGCAAGGCCGGCCTGGAGGCCACCTACGAGGACGTCCTGCGAGGCAGGTACGGCCTCGAGGAGGTCGTCCTCGACCAGCAGGGCCACGAAGTCCACGCCCCGGAGGTCCTCATCGAGCCCGAGCCGGGCCAGTCACTGGTGCTGACCATCGACACGAAGGTGCAGCGGGAAGCCGAGAAGGCCCTCAAGTGGGCCATGGACAGGATCGGCGTCAAACGCGGCACGTTCATCGCCATGAATCCCCAGAACGGCGAGATCCTGGCCATGGTGTCGTTGCCCACCTACGACAACAACCAGTTCGCGCAGGGCATCTCCATGTCCGACTACAACGCGCTGCTCAAGGACCCCTCCAAACCCATGCTCAACGTGGCCATCAATGAGCAGTACCCGCCGGGTTCGACGTACAAGCTGGTGACCGGCACCGGTGCTCTCCAGGACGGCAGGATCGGCGTGTCCTCGCGCGTCCCGACCAAGCCCTTCCTCGAGATCGGCGATTGGAAGTACTGGGAGTGGAACCGGGAGGGCTGGGGGCCGCTCAACATCTTCGAGGGCTTCGGGCACTCCAGCGATACCTTCTTCTACCAGCTGGCCGGCAGGCTCGGCATCGACCGCCTGGCCTACTGGGCGCACCAGTTCGGCTTCGGCAAGCCCACCGGCATCGACTTGCCCGGCGAGGCGTCCGGCATCGTGCCCACCAACGAGTGGAAGCGACGCACGCTGAACGAGTCGTACTTCACCGGCGAGCTCTACCAGGCGGGGATCGGGCAGGGCTACAACAGCAGCACGCCGATGCAGGTGCTCAACGCCTATGCGGCGCTGGCCAACGGCGGCACCATCTACAAGCCGCAGCTGGTGCGCAAGATCCTCGACGCTGAAGGCAACGTCGTGGAGCGTGTCCAGCCCGAGATCGTGCGCGAGATGGACGTCGACAAGTCCGTGCTGCGCACGATGCGTGCCGCCGCTCGGCGGGTGGTCACGATCCGCCACACGGACAACCTCGTGGATCTGCCCATCGTCGTGGCCGGCAAGTCAGGCACGGCCGAGTTCGGCGTACGTGACAAGCAGGGTCGGTTGCCCTTCAGCAACTGGTTCGCCGCGTTCGTGCCCAAGCAGGCGCGCAAGACCGCATCCGACCCCACCGGCGTCAACGCCATCAAGCGCGAGGACTCCAACCTCGTCGTGCTGGCCTATCTCGACGACACCCGCACCAGGGGCAACGCCGCGACCGAGGTCGTGAAGTACTTCCTGCAGCTGCACTACGGCATCAAGACGGACCTGCGCAACCACGACTACCTGCAACGCGACAACGACTACAGCGGCATCAGCTGATGAGCGCACTGCGACTTGAACCGGCGCGCGTGGGCACGCTCACCGCCAGGGAAGGGGAGGGCCGCTGGTACGGCTTCGACCTGCAGCTGGCCATCTTCGCGCTCTCGCTCACCGTCATCGGGTTGCTCATGGCCTTCACCAACTCGGCCGAGGATCCCTTCCGGCCGGGCTCCATCTTCACGCGCGGGCTCATCTGGCTCGCGCTCGCGGTCGTTGTCTTCGTCGCCACCGCCGCTGCCGACCACCACTGGCTGCGCACGTTCGTGTGGCCGATCTATGGCTTCAGCATCGCCCTGCTGGTGCTTACGTTGGTCCTCGGCAGCGGTGTCGGTGGCGTCTCCCGATGGGTCTCCATCTTCGGCCTGCAGTTCCAGTTCTCAGAGGTGGCCAAGATCCTGTTGGCGGTGGTGCTGGCGCACTATCTGGCCACGCGCCAGAGGGATATCTCCAGTTTGCGCACGCTCATCGGCGCAGGGCTCATCGTGGGGCCGCTGCTGGTCCTCGTGCTCATCCAGCCCGACCTCGGCACGTCGCTCGTCTTCGGCGCCATCATGCTCGGCTCGCTGTTCATGGCCGGAGCCAGCCTGCGCTGGCTGAGCGTGACCGTGTTGGGCGTGCTGGCCATGGTGCCGGTGGCCTGGCAAGTGGTCCTGCGTGACTATCAGAAGCAGCGGCTCGTCTCGTTCATCGATCCTGCGGCCGATCCGCTGGGCTCGGGCTACCAGCTGCAGCAATCACAGATCACGGTCGGTTCGGGCGGCTTCTTCGGCCGCGGCCTGACCAACGGCCTGGCCGGCCAGAACCTGCCGGTCGGCTCGACCGACTTCGTCTTCGCCCGCGTCGGTGAGGAGTTGGGCTTCCTTGGCGGCATCGTGGTGCTGGTGCTCTTCGCGCTGCTCATCTGGCGCGTGCTGCACGTCGGCTGGCGCTCCGGCGATACCTTCACGCTGGCCTTCTCGGGCGGCATCGCGGGCATGATGCTGTTCCAGATGATCATCAATATCGGCATGGTCCTGGGCGTCATGCCCATCACCGGCATCCCGCTGCCGTTCGTCACCCACGGCGG
>Ga0209013_10001057_pt1 | contig 25464 bp, 20 predicted proteins | sample Cruoilmetagenom2_FD_187291 | JGI IMG/M metagenome (GOLD analysis project Ga0209013, IMG submission 187291) | Oil polluted marine microbial communities from Coal Oil Point, Santa Barbara, California, USA - Sample 2 (SPAdes) (version 2) | ecosystem: Environmental > Aquatic > Marine > Oil seeps ... | reverse complement strand
CAGGATCATAAATCCAGGAGTTTAGTCAGAAGATGTTTTGGCAGGATTTATGATTTAGAAACCGATCAAAGCACGAAATCCACTGCCGATACCACTGCCAGCGCCAGGTGCGCCACCAGCGATGGCCAATGCGGCCAGAGAGAGGGTGATGTACAATGCTTTTCGATTACGTGAGGAAAACAAATTTTCGAGCTTTTTCATGATTAGCAACTCCTTAACTGATTATTAACCTGAGTGAATGATATCGAATACCACTCACCAAATTACTCACCATGTCTACTTTGCCGGACGGACAATCTTCACCTAATAAGGATTATTTTCAAATTAAATCTGCCTCTCACCAGGTGCCGATACCGCTGCCGGCACCTGGTGCGCCGCTTGCGATTGCAAGAGCTAGTAGAGAGATTAGGATATACACAAATCTCCGATTCCTGGTTGTTGCGTAATTGATGTAATGTTGACTGAAATTCTTCATTGTTTGGACTCCTCTTGTACTTGGTAGATATAGAACCTATCTGTAAAATATTGTTGCTAAGGATTTTTGGTTTTGGCTTAATTTTTCTTTCCTATTTCTATTGAGATTTACCTCCTGATTTTCCCTAAGCGCCCCATACGATTAGTAACGTGATCGCCGGTAAAAGAAAAAAACACGCAATTATCGAATTTCGTGTTTTTTCATGCTGAGTAATTGCAATTGGGCAGCTGTGGTCATTCTGGTTGATGCTTATTTTTGTGTAAGAACTGGGTAGATATAAATTCTCACCCCCCAATTATTTGGTGAGATATTCGTTTTGGTCGTCGAGCTGGTGCCAATCCTTTGTTACTACCTCAGCAGTTCATTTTTAGATTGTGCCGTGAAATGTCGGGAAACACGACACAATGCAATTTTATCTTAGATCAATATTATATTTGGAAAATCTTACCTATAGGTTTAAGGGATGGTTATATAGAAACAGGGCTGCCAGTAACTGGCAGCCCTGTTAAAAAAATTTGTGAGTTAAGAAATTAGCTTATAATGCGGTGATATAAATCTTCCGTTTCTTGGGTCGGTGTAAGGTCTAATTCATTAAGCAGCATGTCGGCGCAAATCTGGTATTGGCGAATTGCGGCCGCACGGTCGCCTTGTCGATAATAACAGCGCATCAATTCTCGATATGCGACTTCCTGGAACGGATCCTCAGAGATCAGGTTTTGATAGAGTTCAATCGCCTGTGGTAATTTCCTCTTTTCTGCGTAGATACCGGCCAGCGTTTCAATGGTCTGCAGGTATCTGCTACGTAGTCTCTCGCGTTCGATCACGGCCCAATCGTGATACGTGCCTTGCAGGTAATCACTTCGGTAATGATCGAGCGCTTCTTTGTATAGGGTCGTTATTTGATGTGAGTTTCTCGGATCATCGGCTTTGTCGAGAAGTTGATCGAAGATATTTACATCGAACCAGTAGTCGCTCGACCAGTTGAAGAAATACAGTCCATCCTCGAAGACGACACTGTCGCGGAACACAGTCCGCCTTAAGCGGTAAAGTGTTGAACGAAAGGCGCTATCGAGTCTCTCCGGTCCATGATCGGGCCAGAAGATAGCGCCGATCTGTTCTTTGCTCTTCCCTTTTGGGTTTTGAAGCAAATAAAAGAATAAATCGCGACTTCTGGCGATGGCCCATTGGACGCTCTTCTCATCCACTTCCACGTTTGGCTGACCCAGGGCGTAGATCTTCAAATTCGGTTTGGATTCGATGCTCACACTTGGTTTTTGCTTACCCTCAATATGGCTGAGGTGTTTTTCGATCCTTTTTTTGATCGGGCGGAGCGTCTCTTTTCGGAAATCCTTTTTAACGGCATAGTTGATCACCCCCAGGGCCTGCACGCCGCCAACTACCACAAATTGATCGTTACACAATTGGTCTGCGATGACCAAGGTCCGTTCGAGGAAGCCCAATGCCTTGTCGTAATCATTGTTTAAGAATGATGTTTGAGCACGGTGTAGGCTGGCCTGCCCCAGCTGCTGCTTCAAACCGCTCGTTTCAAGGATTTCAATTGCTTTATCCAGGTGTTTTTGGGCTGTCACTAAGTCTCGTTCTTCGTTCGCCAGGACCCCAACTGAGATGTGGCTCACGCCGATTTCATAAGATGAACCGTGATCTTCCGCATTTTCCAATGCCTGCTGCAGGCGCTTTCTGGCTTGTTGAATTTCGCCCGTAAGTTGAGCTACATTTCCCAATCCATTCAATGCGCAGGTGACGATAAATCCAACGTGAGTGCGTTGGGCGATCTCCAATGCCTGCGTGTAGGCTGATAATGCTTCTTCGTAAACTCCGAGATCTCGTTTGAGATCTCCTATACTGGCCAACGTATAAGCTTCAATCCGCATGTCCATTGATTGCCGGGTTTTCGCCAGGGCTTCGGTCAGGTATTTTTCTGCAAGTTCGTACTGACCTTGCTGGTGATAAACAACTCCCAGGCCGTTGAGGGTGTTTGCCCAGGGGCTCATATTGCCAAGTTGTTCCCAGTTATCGAGCGCTGCTTTATAGTGGAATATAGCGCCTTCCAGGTCTCCGGTAAGTTCCAGACTTAATCCCAGGTCGTGATGGACCATGCCGATATCTTGAGGAATCGCTAATTCTTCGTATAAGCGAAGAGCACGGTGCAGAGCCTGGCGTCCCTCCGGCATCTGGCCCAACCTGATCAGGCACAGTCCTATATTTTTATGTGCGAGAGCGTTGGAAAATTTTCCATCTTGTGTGTCCCCGGTTATCAGCGCAAATGCCTGTTGGCATTGCGCAATAGCTTCAGCATAGTGCCCCTGATATCGCAGAACGTGCCCTTTCATGGCCAGCGCACGCGCCGCCATCGCCTTATCCTCCAAAGCAGTAAAGGCACGTTCGGCTCGATCGAATATATCCAGTGCCGCGCTGTGTTCTCCACGCTCAGCATGGATTTTTGCGCGGTGAAGCAGGAGTTGGGGTTTGGTCTCCAGACTTGATTCGGGCAGGGCATCAATCCAACCAGCCAGAGTGTTCCATCGCCCCGAGTCGAACATATAGCTACCGATCTGCACCACAATATCGAGCATGGTCTGATATTCACCCAGGGCCTGGTAGCGGCTGATTGCCCTATCCCATTCACCCTGGGTAGCATAATAATCGGCTGCTCGTAGAGTAAGATCACGATATTTAAGCTCGTTTTGGCGTTTAAAGGAAGTACTCAGAAATTCATGGAATAGATCGTTGTAACGTAAGCGGTCGATATCCCCTTCAAATTCGATGATGAACAGGTTTCGTATGCGAAGCTGATCGATCAGGTCGAACGATTGTTTGATCCCCAGTACATTCTCGCAAATTTCCGGACTGATTTCATCAAGGACAGATGATTCCAACAAGAAGTTTTTCATTTCCTTTGGCTGTTGATCCATCACTTGCTTGGTTAGAAATTCATAAATATGGTAATTTATCTGACCACCGGCGCGATCTGCAGGAGGGCGTTTCCAGTGAGATATATCTGTTAGCTGTAAACCTGTGATCCATCCCCCGGTTTGTTGAACTAAATTCTCCGCTTGATTCAGGCTTATCGTCTCCCCAAAATTTTGCTCGGCCAGTGCCTGGATTTCTGCGGATGTGAAGCGAAGGTCATCCAAACTCAATCCGGCGGCCTGCCGCCTTGCAACGAGCAGGGAAAAGTTTGGTAGGGCAGGAAGTGACCTAGAAGATATGACAAGGTGACAGTTCTCGTCAACGTAGGTGATAAATAAATCTATAAACTCATTGATTTGGTCCTGGTCCTCGATCGTGTGATGGTCATCGAGAATGATCACGAAATATTCCGGAATTTTATTGTGTATCTCCTGAACCAGGGTTGCTACAACCTGGACCAAATTCTTCCCCGGATCTGTCGTTTGGGATAGTATGGCTCTTGAACGTTCACCGAACTCAGGGAAGCGGTGCGCGATGGAGGCGATCAGGTACTCCAAGAACCCTTGCAGGTCACGGTCAAACTGGTCGATCGTATACCAGCACACTGGCAGATCAGAATCGTTGGCGAAATCAATCAATAGGGCGGTCTTGCCATAACCTGCAGGCGCTGTAACTACAATTAATTTTCTGTCAAGATAGGAGTGGATATTGTTCACCAATCTGGTGCGCAGCAACAAATCGGATCTGCGATATGGGATTTGAAATTTAGTCTCAATTAACGGAAATGATGTCTCCCCTCTTTTCTTGCTAGACTTCGTTTCTTGAGAATTTGTCTTTACCTGTTTAGCGCTCATACAATTGGTAAACCTGATCAAACGTGAATAATGAGACTAATCATATCCCGAATTGGTCATGAAGTAATTTGCATATTGTTAAGAACACTTCTAAGTTCCGTTAATTCCCGCGTTCCTACGACGACCACCATTATTAAGTCTCCCATCACGTGATATTTTAACGCAAATTTAACATATATGCAACAATCGCGCCTAAGTTTATCGCTTAACTCACAAATTTTTAATAAACCACTTGATTTTTAGTGAGTTTACGCGGAAAATCTATCAGTCATGCTGACTAATCAGATTGATATCCTAAAGTCTCTTTATTATTTCGACAAGTTACGACTATCGATTATTTGGGTGAAGATTGTCACTAATTTCTGTGGCGGTTCATTCCTGCCCAGGACGGTATGCTCTCTCCAGGTTGGCACGGATTTCATCTTCGTCGAACCAGACCGGCTTTAGATGTCGATTTGCGAACCAGGGGGCCTGGTCGTCGAAATGTGGAGAATTTTCGACCGATGTGGCGCTGCCGTATTGGTGGATGCTGTAGCTCTCGATCTTGCCTGTCGGACTCCAGCGCACAAGCTGGATGAAGCTGTCCCCCTGGAAACCTTTAAATCGACCGTCATCCTGCAGCACACCATAAATAGCATGCAGCACGTCCGCACCACCGGCTAGCGGTAAATCTTGGTCTCCGCGTATAAGCCGGTTAACATCACCCCACGGAATATCTATCCCACCATGAGTCTCCTTTAAATAGGTAACAGCTTGAACAAAAGCGGGAAGTACCTGTTCAAAGCTTATTTCAGATCCGACCAGACGCGATGGGTTAATGTGCTCATTATTCTCAATGAGAAAATAAATTGTCAAACTCATCAATGTTGGCGCGGGGCTGTCAGGATCCATTTTCAGGTCCCAATCCATGATCAGATCGAGTGCTTTTTGAAGATCATCTTCTGGGGGCGGTGACCAGCTGCCGAGCATCTCCTGAATACGAGCCACGTCCGATGCGTCTGTGTATGTCCAATCATATTTTATTTCGATAAATTCATCGAAAGTTAATGATCTATCCTCGCCAATTAGTTCCAAAGCACGTAGAGCGCGGTTGGTCATAAAGGTCTCGATACCCATGGTGGAAGAGTAATCGGCTGGGTTCGGATTACCGGGACCGAGCGTGGTTTGAAAAGGTGAACTGTTGGCGTTTTGGACGAAGCCGGAAGGCGGATTTAGAACCTGAGGCAGCTCTTCAAAGGGGAGATATTCTGTCCATAGGGTGTCAGATGTGTTGCCAGGTAGAAAGCCTGACCAGTCATAGCCCTCCGCACGAATGGGCATCATCGCATTGTACAGATAGTAGATGTTTCCTTCGTTGTCCGCGTACCCCAGGTTCAAATTAGGGATTGGACCTTCTTTGACCGCTGTTTGCCACTCTTCAAAGGAGGTCGCCTTATTCATACGATAGAGCTGCTCATAGACATCCACCCGGCCAAATCCTGCATAACGAATGGCGAAGGCTTCCTGCTCAGTTCTTATCACCGGACCATAGACCGACCAGTATACGTTCCAGCTTGTAGTCAGCTTGAGGCAGCCCAATAATTTAACCTTAATGAATACCTCCTCGTGCTCCAGGTCTAACCATTGGCCGTCGAACAGGTATTGGTTCTCGTTATCAGGGTTAATCTCAAGCAAGTAGACATCAACCAAGTCGGGGTAGTTGACTGCAAAAGACCATCCAAGATACGGGTTATGTCCGAGAGTGATGGCAGGTGTCGTTGGGAGCGTTCCGCCAGTCATATTCCAACCTTCTTCGCTGTGTACGTGGGCCTCGTACCAGGCTGTAGCGCCATCCCAGGGTTGGTGCGCATTCACAGCCAGGAAAGTGGACCCATCCTCTGTTCGCTGTGGTGCGATACTGAAGGTTTGGGAACCAAATCGAGTGTCAAAATTATTGAAACTGGTACTGCGTGACGGTTTATTTACCGTTTGAGGATTCGTGATCAAGTCTGTCAGAACAGCATCCAACCCGTAAAAGAGCGGTAGTTGGAACACCGAATACGCTACAATGTCTTTGCCGGTTATTGGAAAAAGGTTCGGAGATAGGACTTTCCCGGTGTGTAACGAAGCGTATAAGTTTACGCCATCAGCGTAAGCTTCGACGATGGTTTTGGTTTCCGGACTTAGATCCGTGTCGTATCCTGCTTCAACGACATCCCATACCCTCAGTTGGTTAACCAGGTAGTCGCTCGTTGCGGCGCTGCTCCCAAACACCGTGGCTAATTCCCCCCGGGCAGTAAGCAGGGTCTTCTGGATAGTTACAAAATCATCTTCAGAATGTGCGTAAGCCAATCCAAAAGCTGCATCTGAGTCTGTTTTTCCGTATATATGAGGTACACCCCATGTATCACGCAAAATTTCCACATCGTAATTTTCACCAATGTTCTCAAAATCGGATAGATCAGGTGATCGGGGCCAGAAGCAGTAACCTAACAGGCCGATAAACAAAAGCGTGGTCAGAGCTATGATTGAGATCAACGTAGAAAATCGGGACATACGAACTGATTATTCCCTTTGATCTCCCAGCCAATCAAGCGCCCGGTCAGCGTTAGGGTGTTTGTAATTTTTGGCAAGTCGGAAACAGCGTTCGGCAGCGCGCCAATCACCTTTGCGAGCAGATAAATAACCCAACCACAACCACGCGCCGGCCTCGTCAGGTTTATTCTGCACCACCTGGCGGAAAACTTGATATCCTTTATCGTAGTTTCCATCTCGGACAAGCGATGCACCAAGCACCATTTGTTCCTTGATTTGTTCATCAGAGATCACAACAGGAACGGTTGCAGGTGCTGGTGCTGCAATCTGAGGTTCTGGTTCAGTATCAGGTTGGATCGTAGCGGATTGAGGTTGCATGGCACCGGTCTCACCAGATGGATCAGAGGCAATTACTGGCGCAGTAACGAGAGGTTCGACCGGCTCAGCCTGGGCTGTAATTGCGCGGCGGCGGTAAGGGCGATAAATAAAGAAATAGCTTCCCAGGATGATAAGCACCAACAATACAAGGCCAATCAACAACTGGTTGTTGTTCGATTCGAACGCTGACAGTATCGTACCCGCTGCAAAAACAAAGATGCCTTTGAAGATATCTTTAACCAGCGTAAATATAAACTCGATATAAGGGCTGATAGTCCCAATCACCCCTTCACCACCGCTGACGTCCTTGGGGGCGCCTGGCGTGGTGCCTGATGACTCTTGTGTAGCATCGGGATCCAAGGTTGGTGCGGGTTCCGAGCGGTTATCACCCGGAAACGCTTCGAAATTTACGTCTTCGATGTCTGGTGGAACAGTGAGGGAATATGAGGGTGGTGAGAAAACAAAATCGGGTCTCTGCAGCTTAATTTTATGTTCACCAGGCTTAAGGCGGGTTATGGTGAAGAACCCACCTTCATCGGTTGTTGTTATGAGGATCCCATCAACGAAGACGGACACCTCAGTCAGAGGATTCCCATCTTCTGTTGTGACCCTTCCGCTGATAGTGTGCACGCCTGCCAATTCCATTGAACTTAACCAGGTAAAATTTGACCCGGGAAGGTTCGCAAGTCTCTCGATCCCGCCTTCTTCCAAATTTGATAGGAGGATGTGTCCACGCTCGCCATTTCGATTTAGCGTTGCGACGAACCAGTTACCATCATCTGAGAAGGAAGCGATGTCAGGAAATTCATCAAATGGGAGGTTAGCTTGAATTTCACCGTCGCAGCTTAGCAGCATGTTAGCGTAATTACCATCGATATAGGAACGGTTAATGACCCGGCTCCCGTCCGGAGAGATCCAGCCCCAAATTCCGGGTAGGTCTTCCTCCGGGATTTCGTTCAGGTCTACGGTGAGCAGGCGTACATCGTCTCCGGTGGCCGAATCGCGGCAAGCCAGTACTTCTAGATGCAGCTCGGAGCTTCTGACAAGTAGTTGCCGCCCGCTCTTCGAAGAAGAGAGCAGGCTATCCGCGATCGGAGCGGCGGAGCTGAGATCGGCCGCGATGGCGTAGGGACCATATAAGTAGCCGCTATCAGTCAGGGTCCATTCAATAAGACCTATTCCTCTATCTTGCATCTCTCCAATATTAAGCATTCTTTCCCCATCCGGAGTGATGATAATGATTTCGTAGTCAGTATTAGGATTGGTTGCATCGATATTAGACTTGATGGCCAGGAATTTTCCATCAGGCGACCAGGAGACTACCTCACCCTGCTCAAGGATCTGTGTTGTTTCACCTGTGGTTGTATCGTACAGGTAGACCAGGGAAGAACCAGAATCACCCTTACCTAATTTCGTAAATGCCAGGATATTCTTCGTCGGTGACCAATTGATTTCACAATCAACGGAATCCGCGATGTTGGCAGCCTCAATTTCACCGCCAATTACGCGTAGATTATTGTCATCGACACAAAAACCGACCAGGGCGCTATCGGACGACCATATAGGAATGCTGGTAGCTTCCGGAATTTGCTGCGCATCCCCGTTTAAATCGGCTATCCAGAATTTACCACGCCAATCCATGAAGGACAAGCGCTGCTCGTTCTGGGACCAGTTGATTTGCTCTCCTGATGGGGAAGCCGGTAATAAAATTTCATTAATTCGTAATTCCCCGTTTTCTTGGAAGTCGAGGGAGACCAGGTGACGACCATAAACAAATTGCCGACCACTTGGTGATGGGTAGAAACTGGAGACAACCAGTGGTTCTGTAAGAGCTATCTCACTCCCATCGTTTGGATCGTAGAGCACAAGGCTGTGATCTGGGGCTACAAATATCATCAGGCTATCGCTGTATGGAAAATCTGGAATGACGATCTCTTCCTGCGCCTTTCCAGAATCCATGATCGCCAGACTCCAATCCGCTTCCCAGGCTCCTGCCACACCGATCGAATGGTTGCTCGAATCATTCAAATCGTGAATAACCAGTTCAATGGAATCCTCGGTTCGAGTACCGAAAAGTATTTTGTCTCCAGAAGGCGACCAGACTACGGGTACAACCCGATTCTCACTGCTGTATGCTGCGCGCGGGTCATTGCCGTCAGGATTGACGAGCATCAACGACCATAACCCACCCGAATAAGGCTTTGATAGGAATGCGATTGTGCTTCCGTTGGGTGACCATCTTGGCTGTTGGGCACTGAAACCGTCGCTTGAATAAATTCGGCGGATATTTTCGCCTTTGGGTGAGGCGAGATATAGACCCGCCCCAGAATATCCCGTATAAGGCACTTCGTCAAACACGATCTCTGAACTGTTTGGAGACCAATCAGATGCACCCGGCCATACACTACCTGCCCCTAACCAATTGTATATGGTGCCGGTTTGATTTTCACCTGTCATAAGTGAATTTAAACCTGAATACTGAGATATCTCATAAAACTTTATCCAGGCGCCATCGGGTGACCAATGGGGATTTGACAATGGATTTGTAGAAGGTGGCGGTATAACTTCTGATGATTCTCCGGTCGTGATATCAACGAGCCTGATGCCGTGATAATTCTCCCAATTTCTTGTTTCAGCTGATAGGTTTGAAGGCAGGTTGTAGATGATCTTTTTACTGTCGGGTGACCAATCGTAACTTCGTTTTGCCCAATGTTGGCAGAGGAGGTCATCGGTTATTAATATTGGCTGCCATTCTCCGACGCGAGTAATGAAGAGATTGTGGACAGTCTGCTCACCATAAACTGTCTGGCAGTACGCCAGCATGGTGCCATCGGGTGAATAACGGGGTGACAGGTAATTGATCTGCTCATTGGAATCGTTCGTGACGCGCACGTTTTCTCCGTTTTCCCCGCGCACTATCCAAATATTATTATCTGTGCCCACATACGCAATCTGCCCTTCGAATGAGGGAAATTCCTGGGCGATTGAAACGCTGGCAGGCAGCAGCAGCGCAATTACTAGCAGGAACAGTGGAATTGATACCCTTAATGATTTCATATTTTCCAGCATCCTTTATCAATGCCGTGGCTTCAGGATTTTACTACGACCTGAAGGAATTGGCAGATAAAATATACAGATTTGACTACACAAGATCAGATTTTCTCTTTGTATAAGTTGCAGGGTTTGTTCCACATCTGTACTTATACAATCCTTATGCCTTATGGATTTTCCACATCCTGCCATACAATAACGATTTCCGTAGGAGTTTTATAGACAGACCCCTTGATTTTCAATTGGGTTCGGTGTAAATTCTCAATCCTCTGGATTGCCAACCTGTACCTTGTGGGTGGTGTAACTATAAAATCCTGTTCATTTTCTGGATCTTCTTCTATGAACTCGAAGGTTGACTGTATGTTGTGCCAGGGAGGCGAGTATTTTGTCCCCAAAGCAGCGTTAATGAATAATTCAATCGCATTGTCAATCGTGAAAGTCTGTGTGTTTTGATCCGCTGAATCATAAAAGCTCGGTGCTTGGTTCAGCCAATCTTGGTAGATATTTACTGCTCTTTCAGCATCATCTGAATATTCCTTTTGCATTCGGCTTTCGTAAACTTGTTTCATTTTCTGGCTGCGTTCCAAACAATCCTGACAGACCTGATGGACGTGTATTGAGTATGGATATTCCGGACCAAAATCGCCTTCCAGCCAGACTCTCAGTGGGGGACTGTGCTGGTGAAGTTTTGATTTATTCCACAACCAGAAAATGGATCCACAAGCCTCACAGCTGGCAGTTGGGTTGAGTAACCTTAACTGGTTAGCTTGACCGCTGATCACCAGGTACGCAATAATGAGCAGAACGATCGTACCGCCCAAGGTGCGAACCTGGTCTTGTTCTGCTTGCCAGGCGAGGGCGCGTGCAGGCAGCTGGTCATCAGAAGTAATATCCAGGTCTTCTACTATCAAGGAAGATACACCCTGATCAATGGAGATGCGGATTCTTTCCAGGAGTTGACTTTTACCGAAAATCGCTTCCAGGTATTTAAAATTTAGTTCATACTGTACGTAATCGGGAGGCGGGGTGGTGTATAGCGTGAAGTTAGGCGTGATGATGGCTTGATTTTCGCCGCTGTGGCTGAAATAGATTGCTATTCCTTCATGGTACCAGGTTGGCAGGGTGTTTATCGCTTCGACACCGAGGTTCGAATTGACGTACGTGTGGACCAATTCGTGAGATATTGTCCTGGGCAGAGATTGCGCCTGCAAAGCCCGCTCCGGCCAATTTGCTTTTGTTTCATCCAGCACAGCGATATAGCGGGTGAACATTGTCACTCCGGCCACATTCAGGTCTTCGTAGATTTGTCGAATCGGAAGAGGCATAGCTTCCCGGGATGCGTAAGTGCGGACGAAGACATAACCAGGAGGTGGTGGAACACCTGCTTGATCTCTTATGCGTACAATCCCAGGATCATCAACTTTTGAGAGGTCCACCAATTGGAGAGTAGAACCACCTTCAGTTGCGTATAGTCCATCAGCAAAGATCAGAAAGAAGCCCGTCAGACGCAGAATAGATTGTTGTTCGTCGCTAAGTTGACCTTCTACTTGATTAAGACAATTGAATATTTCGCCATACACGTTAATCCGACCACCTAATTCCTCCGGATCGTAAATTATGGGATCATATAATTGGGTCAACCAATCTGAGTCGGTTTTTAACTCGTCAATTAGCGATTGGCAGTCCCCGGCGATAATGTAATTCGTCGAATTACCCCGTTTGATTTGACCCGAAATACCGACCATTGGCTCATTGAGTGAGCCATTAAGCGAAAAAAGGGAGAGGACAATTATAAGAAGTCGATACATTCCAGTCAATCCGGGCTGACTATATCAGATATGAAGGGTGTATGCAACCCATTCATTTATAGAATTCTTATCAAAGGACTGAGTTGATTATTTCTGTTATCATTCATAATTTATATAATTATTTAACGATTGATGGGCTAAAATATCCGGTAGACTAAATATTATGGAGCGTATTTAATGGGACTGCACTCGAGTGGATGGTGGAGCGTACTTAGGTCAACGGATGAAAAACCGGTTGTAACCCGCAAACTCATCATGCGAGTTATGAGTTATTCACGACCCTATGTTGGCTTGATCCTGGTCATGCTGCTCATGATCCTGTTCAGCACGGGTTTAAGCTTGCTGACCCCCTTGATACTGCGGGATTTGATCGATACTACAATACCGTCTGGTGACCTGCGCCGCCTGACAGTATCGGCAGTTTTATTGTTATTGATTCCCATTTTCAGGGGCGTGTTCGTTGTCATACAACGCTGGATGAACGCCAGAATCGGCGAAGGTGTTATTTATGACCTAAGGGTGGCGGTGTATTCACACTTACAGCGTATGTCGCTGCGATTTTTCACAAATACACGCCTTGGGGAATTAATGAGCCGCATGAACAACGATGTCGTTGGAGCACAAAATGCAATCAGCAACACGATCGTTAACTTGATTACGAATGTTATCCAGGCAGTTGCCCTGCTTTTGGTGATGTTAAATTTGGATTGGCGTTTGACGCTTATCAGCATCGCCATCTTACCTCTGTTCATCCTGGTCGCGAGGCGCATGGGAAGGCGATTGAGAGACATTGCCCGCGAAGGCATGGACCTGAACGCCCAAATGAACGCCATGATGAATGAAACCCTCAATATCGGTGGTGCTTTGCTGGTGAAATTATTCGGACGCAGAGACGCCGAAGTGACCAGCTTCAAAACCCGGGCTGTTCGCGTGCGTGATATCGGCGTAGAACGAGCTGTAATCGGAAGCCTGTTCTTCGTGACTATTGGGTTGGTGAGTGCAGTAGGTACGGCTCTGGTGTATGGTGTGGGTGGATACATGGCCATCGAAGGCGCTTTCACAATCGGAACGATTGTCGCCTTTGCCGCCTATCTGGCCAGCTTATACACGGCTTTACAGGGATTGGCGAACGCTCCCGTTGAGTTTTCTACATCTGTGGTCAGTTTTGAGCGCGTGTTCGAAGTAATTGACCTGCCTTTAGATATTGAGGATAAAAGTGATGCCGTTTCCCTTCACAATGTGCGCGGTGAGCTGGAATTTGAAAATGTGACGTTTGCATATGAGGGCATCAATGGGAGCACACTCAGTGAAGTAAAACGTTTCGGACAAATGGACCGGGTAACCGAAGTGCATTCCGGTGACGGGAAGGCGGATGGAAAAAGGGATCAAAATGGTGAAAACATGCGTTTTCCAGCCGGAAATCGAAACTTACCACAGGAGATTAATGGATTGCGGGATTACGCAGATGATAACGAAGGTGCAATGGTAACAGCGGCAAGTCAGGCACGCGAGGTTGCATTGAGCGAAATCAATTTCCATGTCCAACCTGGACAACTGGTGGCGCTGGTCGGAGCGAGTGGGGCGGGGAAAACAACGCTCACGTACCTTATCCCACGTCTGTACGATCCGACTGAAGGTCGCATTCTCATCGATGGCCATGATCTGCTGAATTTAAAATTGGACTCGGTTAGCGATCAGATTGGAATGGTGACCCAGGAAACATATTTATTTCATGACACGATCCTAACCAATTTACTCTATGCTAATCCGCACGCCAGGCAGGATGAGATCGAGGAAGCGGCACTTGCAGCGAATATTCATGATTTCATTATGGATTTGCCGGAGAACTACGATACGATCGTCGGAGAGCGAGGATATCGACTCAGCGGGGGTGAGAAACAACGCATCGCTCTGGCGCGCGTGATCCTGAAGAATCCACGCATTCTGCTGCTGGACGAAGCCACCAGCCATCTTGACAGTGAATCTGAAGCATTGATCCAGGAAGCATTGAAACGTGTGATGGCAGAACGCACGAGCATCGTTATCGCTCATCGCTTGAGCACTATCCTGGCCGCGGATCAGATCCTCGTGATGGACCGAGGTAGGATTGTTGAACGCGGAGCCCACGATGAGCTTATCGCGCGTGGTGGGATGTATGCACAGCTGTACCGGACTCAATTCAACCGAACGGAAAATATATAACTTCGTTATTAATCAAAAAGCTCAGAAATTTGGGAATAATTTATCGTGGTGCACATTAATCCCTCGCAGTTTTTCCGTACAAGGCTGCATTAAGATATTAATAAATCCCATCCAGAGAGCAAAAATAGTGCTATACTTGGGGCTGCCTTAAGCGTTTTAGGGCAAAGGAGATGCAAATTATGTCCAAAAACAAAAAGATATCTATCTTGAAGGTGGCTACGGGGGTACTATCCATCTTTATCTTGCTGTCGCTGCTCGCCGCGATGATTCCTCAACCGGCGTTCGCAGCGGACCCTGCACAGACTGCTTGTGCAGCCCGACACACTGTAAAATCCGGGGAAACGGTCAGTTCGATTGCTGCAACATACGGTGTAACCTGGCTGGAACTTGCACAGGCTAATAATCTCAAAGATCCCTACACCATCTTTGTAGGCCAGGTGCTTTGTATTCCCGAAGGAGCGACAACTACTCCTGATGACTCTGGCGATGGCACTACCACCGGAACTTCACAAGGACCGACCTTTACTGTCACCGAGGATAATAATTTCCTGAACATAAAGACGGTCGATTATCCCAAAAGCCAATCTCACATCGTAAAAGTTGGTAAAACACAATTGCGTTGGTCTTGGGTACGCCTGGTGGTTATTGGCCGTTTCGCAACAGATGAAAATGGGAACAGCAATGCTTACATCCGGCTGCCGAAGGAGTATCGGGACACCGAAATTTATGTCTGTCTGAAGAACGCCTTCACCGATAAGATACAGTGCCAATACTTCGACCCTTTTGAATAAATATCTCGGTGATTCTACACTGCCCATATAATCACCTGTGCAGTGGATACTGGGACAATCTGAATAGATAAACAATAAAAATCAATAGAGCCCAATCGAGAATTTGAGTCTCCTTTGGGCTCTGTGCTGTAGTGAAGAATGTGAGAATTCGTTTGTTCTCAGATGGCCCATATGCGAAGCCTTACAGGTGGGAAGCTATATTTAATAATCGCTAAAAGGTTTTTCAACCATGCAGTTATATTTCATTCGTCACGGTCAATCCATTAATAATGCATTGTGGGAGCGAACGGGGTCAAACAGTGGTCGCAAAATGGATCCAGATTTAACTGAAACAGGTCTGAAACAGGCAGAATTGCTGGCGCAGTTTCTCAACCGCCCCGTTCCAGAAATTGACCCGGCCGCCAAAGATTTTCAAAACCGGGCAGGATTCAATTTAACCCACATCTATACGAGCCTGATGTTGAGGGCGGTTGCCACTGGGATGGTGATTGCGGAATTATTGGATTTACCCCTGATCGCATGGCGTGATCTGCACGAATCAGGAGGTCTATTCCTGGAAGATGAATCCACAGGAGAGTTAGTGGGACAGCCGGGGCCGAACCTGGCATACTTTGAACAAAAGTACCCAAGATTGGTGCATAAAATTCCATTAGGAGATGAGGGCTGGTGGAACATGTCTTTCGAGCCGGTCGAAGAAAGACCGCTTCGAGCGCGTAGGGTGTTGGATGAATTGATCACCCGTCATGGGGGCAGCCAGGATAGCGTGGCTTTCATCAGTCATGGCGGGATTTACAATTACTTTTTAATGGCTGTCCTGGGTTTATCGAGTAAAGAAGGTTTCTGGTTCTTGATGAACAACACTGCCATCAGCCGCATTGATTTTTTTGAGGATAGGGTTATTTTGGTGTATCAAAATAAAACCGATCACCTGCCTGATGATATGATCACCTGATTGCGATAATCGAACCTGACAGGCAATCCTGAATTAAAAACAAGGAGCCGTCCATTTTGGACGGCTCCTTGCCGCGCTGCGGCAACCTAAATAACGAAAAGGAGGGTTACCGCAGCGCTGAGTTTGTAACTACTTTCATTCATTGTGGCAACACCTCCTCTCCAAAAAGGATGGCAGTTTTGGATGCAAAGTGCACCCGATGATAAATTTAGTAAACCACAAAAGGGGTGACATGTCAATGTTCGCCATATGCGACCGACCATATCCAATTAGGCAGTATTGATGGAAGATTGCCAGCTCGGGGCATCATTTACTGCCGGAAAACTGGTGTTTCATTGATCGTGGTGATCGGAAGGTGTCAGGGTATCAGCTCCTGGGAGAACATCCACAAGCTTGGCAGGATTGTGGATCAGGACCGGCAGGTGTTGGGGGCAGATCCATAATGTTTGTCCGCGATATTCAAATTTAAGTACCGGAACTTGCTGGCTGTCTTGGTTGCACACCAGGCAATTGTGAGGGTTGGTAGACATTATTAAGAAGCTCCTATTATTGAGGTGATGTTAGTTGCTAGTTTGTTATCGTCGATTTTCTTTATTGGACCGAGGAGACGATTTATCAAAATAACTGGGTGCAGTAATGGCGACTATTTTACAGAGCCTGTTATCGTTCATCTTGCTTACAATGCGATTATCCATCTCGTCGATGTACTCGGATGTGGTGATGACGGTAGGCAGTTTTTTTCTATAGCGAAAATCAAATAAGAGGAAAAGCTGTTCGCTTACCCAGGGTGTCATATATTGAGTTCCCAGGTTATCAAGAATCAATATTCGCTCCGATCGGATCTCATCGAATCTCCTATCCAGACTGGCTGAGACATTAGGATTGAATGTCGCCCGCAGGTAGTTGAGCATTTCCGGGATGGAGATGGCTTGAGGAGGGGAACTTGATTGCGATATCTGGTTCGCGATCGCCAACGCAAGATGGGTTTTTCCACTATTGCTGGGTCCGCTGATGACCAGCCACCCGGCAGGGTTTTGAGCGAAATTCCTGGCCGCTTTGTAAACGCGAGCCAGGCTTTTCTGATCCTGAACCGGCAATCCTTCATCCTCTCTCAGGTCAAAGGTGTCAAACCTCATTTCTGCCGATTCTTGCAGCAGTGATATCTTTTGGTAGCCCATGTCCTCTGTTGGATTGCGATAATCTGGCGCCGTGATTTTCACCCTGGTGACCAGCTCGGGATCGATCAGGCGCGAATGTATGCGGTCTTCGATCTCAGCTAATGGCATATTGGTTGTGATAACAGTGGGAAACTTGTTGATATAGCGGAAGTTGATGATTTGGAAGAGTTTCTCTTGTGCCCATTGAGTGGCATTTTGAGTGCCAAAATCATCAAGAATCAACAGATGTGCACTGCGAATCTGTTCAAATCGTTCTTCGTACGTAGTTTCTTCTGACCCGTAAGCCATCCTCAGGGAGTCGAGAAGATCGGGTACAGTGATGAAGAGTGTTGGGACACCCAGTCCGACCGCGAAATTGGCGATAGCGGCTGCCAGGTGCGTTTTACCGCAGCCATAAGTGCCCTGGAGAAGGAGCCATCCTTTTAAATTAGTTGCAAACTGCTGTGCCTGGTTGAAGGCCTGTACCAGGGAATCTAATTGTGCGGGCCAGAGCCCAACCCGCCCGCTCGGTTTGAAGTTTTCGAACGTCAGATGTTCTAAAGCGTCCAGGTTGCTCATTGCAAATAGCTGCTCGTGCGCCTGATGGTTGATCTCATTTTTGCGACAGGTACAGAGTTCAACCTTTCCGAAATCGGGATGTTCTAATGGGAGTTCGGAACGTAAAAAGCCCACTCCCTCGCACAACGGGCAATCCGGATCGCCAGGTAAATCCCAGTTTTTCTGTATGGATTCGGAAGTGCTCTCCGGGTCGGTGTCAGTTTTCCCAGTCGGCATATCTGCGGCGAGCTTCTTCAGTGTCTCGTCGATCTTTTCGCTCATAACGTCCTTTCGTCTGCCAGCGATTTAATATAGCTGCGATATAGCGCCAATTGCGGTTGTTTTTCTCTACAGCGATTCTAAATGCATCGTCAATCCAATGAGCTGGGTAGTTATCCTCCGCATCCGCCAGCGATTCAGCGATCATGGGTGTTAGCGGACCGATGTTTTCTTCATATATGCGATAAATATTGGGTCGCTCTGGGACAATTTCCATAGGCGCTCCGGGGTCGGCTGAAGGCTGCCAGTCACCCGAATCAATGGAATCTACTGCGGCACGCCCTTTAGGAGAATTTAAGAAATAGAAGGTGTAAATTTCTCCATCAAGATTTGGAGTAGTTTCCAGAAGAATGCCGTGATGGACAAGCTTCTCCAGTGATTCGGTCAGGTATACGATGGGATCTCCGTTAGTGTCTTCAATTCCCGACAAGATCAATTCATCGTTAACCAGATCATCGCGATTCACGTAGCGAATCGAGCCTTCCATCTGATCTAGCAGCCAAAAAATGTTTAACATCATTTTCAATTCGCCCAGATGATTTATGAAAGGCAGGATCTCAGTATAAAATTGGGCAGGTATAGTAGCGAGGCGGTTTTTACCTTCACCAAATCCTGGAAATTTGTACATAATAAATATTTCCGTTCTGAGATTTATCATGGCAGCTAATGTGTTGCCATGATACTGGATAGCATTATCCGATCTGACTTAGATCTATGTGGCGAGTTGCAGCGTTTTCAAATTTAGCAATATGATCCATAAAGACCAGGTCTATAGTGCCAGTTGGACCATTGCGATGCTTGGCGACTTTGATCTGAGCCAAATTTTTCTTCAGAGTATCTTTTTCGTACAGCTCCGGCCGGTTGATGAACATGACGACATCAGCATCCTGTTCCAAGCTGCCTGATTCACGTAAGTCGGACAGCTGAGGTTCTTTATCCGCGCGCTGTTCGATGGCACGTGAAAGCTGCGCCGCAGCCAGGACGGGAACGTTTAACTCCCTTGCCAGAATTTTCATGTTGCGAGAAATATTTGAGACTTCCTGGACGCGGTTCTCATTGCGAGTTCCACTGGTCATCAACTGTAAATAATCAACCAATACGAGGTCCAACTGCCACTCCATGTGCAGGCGACGACACTTTGTACGCAATTGCAGCGGAGTCAGGCTCGGCGTGTCATCGAGGAAAATACGCGTGTCACCGAGCACATCGACTGCATGGCTGAACAGCGGCCATTCTTCTTCCTCAAGCTTGCCAGTACGTAAACGCTGAGAATCGATGCCAGTTTCTTGAGCTATCAGGCGTTGGATCAACTGCTCGTTTGACATTTCCAATGAGAAAACTGCGACATGTTTTTTATAGGTTTGGGCGGCATTCTTAGCAGCCGATAACATGAATGCAGTTTTTCCTGTCCCGGGCCTGCCAGCGATGATCAAAAAATCGGAAGGCTGCATACCGCCGAGTAACTTGTCAAGGTCAATGAAGCCGGAAGGAACCCCGGATGTTTCATCGTCCCTGCGGGAGAGCAGATCGATCCGATCCACGACTTCGCTCAACACCTCCTGGATCGATTGAAGGTCTCGGGTAAGCCGGCGTTCGCTAATACCGAAGACGGACTTCTCCGCATCATCCATCACGCTATCGATTCCAGCATCTTCCTGGTAGGCAAGCTTAGCAATATCATTGGCCGCAGTCAGCATTCGGCGGCGGATGGCGGTCTCTTCAACAATGTGTCCGTATGCTTCGGCATGTAGTGAAGTTGGCACGTTGTTGATTAATGTTGTGAGATAAGCTGCACCTCCAATCTCCGCCAGGTGCCCAATTTGTTCAAGCTCCTCGGTGGCAGTCAAGATGTCTATGGGAGACCGGCTTTCATGGAGCCGGATGAATGCTTCCCAAATCCATCGGTGCCGGTGGATGTAAAAATCTTCTGATTGAAGGAACTGGGCCACATCATAATAAGCATCTGGATTGATAAGAACCGAACCGAGCACAGCCTCTTCCGCCTCACGACTGTGTGGCACGACTTGTAGGCTTGATACCGTGGTTTCTTCAACAGGAGGAAAATCTGGAAAATTTGTCATCGATATATATTATCATGCCTCGATATTATGCAAAACCGGGGCCACCTGTGGCTTGTGGCCAGGCGTACCCCGGTACTCTTTATTAAACAGGTAGATTATTTCTCTTCTTCGTCTTCCTGATCGTCACTATCATCTTTGTCCAGCTGTTCGAGGAAATCTTCGAAAATGGAAAGGCGTTCTTCCCCGACCTCTATTTCCGGTTCTTGGAGTTGCCTGGATGGATCTTGGGTCTCTTCTTGAATATCTTCTTCGGGGACGATGCCAGCTGAGTCCATCACATCTCTTGAGACGAGGATCGGTACATGCGCGCGTACTGCTATTGCCAGTGCGTCCGATGGTCTAGAATCTATGTTTAAAGTTTCTCCGTTGGCCTCTGCAATGATGCTGCCGTAAAATGTGTCATCTCGCAAAGAAACAACTTCAACCCTCACAATTTGGGCGTTGAGCAGCTGAAATAAGTTTCGCAGTAAATCGTGGGTTAATGGGCGAGCAACCTCAACATCCTGTAAGGCGATGGTGATTGATTCTGCCTCGTAGATACCGATCCAAATTGGTAAATACCGTTCGGCATCTCGTTCTCGTAGGATCACGATCCTTTGTTGAGACATGAGACTGACACGAATGCTGTCAATCTCTACCTCGACCATATCATACATATTTGCCTCCAAGAATGGGCACGCATTGATTGTATTCTAACATGGGGCTGGGATAGTTGCAATAAAATACAATTGTTAAAAAATTAGAATGTTAAAGAATATTGCTCAATTCCAAATATGGGTTTATAATGAGTTCAAGAGAACGAGATGGAAGAGGGCAAACGATTAATGATACTACTTTTGTGATAATCGGTGACCGCACATCTATTGGCAAAAGCGCCAATAGCTCAAATGACATAAATCACAAAACTATGTTTTGTTCAGGATTAGAAAATAATTATGTGGAATGTGAGTCACGCCACTTTTTACAGGTGGTAAATTAATGGCGACGATTTTGTGGATTGAAGGCAAACGGGCTAACAGCCCGTCTTTTATACCAGGTTTGCGCAAGAAGGGCTATGAAATTGAGACGGTTCAAACCGGTGCTCAAGCCCAGGCGAAATTGTCAGATGTAAAACCTGATCTGGTGGTTGTAGATTCTGCTTCGATGCGCAGCAATGGCAAGCGCATCTGTAAATCTCTTCGTAATCAGGATGGTAACCTTCCAATTCTTGTGATCGCAGATCCGGAAAAAGTTTACTCGGGGGATTTTTGCGCAAATATCATATTATCACTTCCCTTCACGATCAGGAAATTAAATAACCGCATTATTCGCATCCTTCCAGGCGAAGGCGGGCAGGTGATGCGGGCGGGTCCGATCCGGCTGGACCTGGAGCGTAAAAGAGTCCGCTTAAATGAAAAAGAATCTCGACTCACTCCACGTTTGATAATTCTGTTAAAAACCTTGATGGAACACGAGGGGGAAGTCTTAGAACGGAAACGTTTGTTTAAAGATATTTGGGAGACGGATTACATTGGAGACACGCGCACATTGGACGTGCACATCAGCTGGCTGCGGCAGGCGATCGAAGCAGACCCGCGTAACCCACAATACTTAAAGACCATCCGTGGGGTCGGATACAGATTGGACGTGTGAAAACTCTACTCAGGTACGAAAACTTCAACATTAGGGGGGTCTCAACCTTCCATTAATTACCCACGAACTTTTTTCTCAATACTAAAGATTGAAAATGAAAGTCATTCTCTCCATCCAGGGGAATGAATTTTACGTAGATAATTTCAAAGAATTTCTCGATCATTTGGAGTAGATCCTGGTCCGTCAATAAAGCATAGAATCGTTTAGGTTCGTAATGATCGTCTGAAACTACCCCCTGCTGATCAACACCGCCATACTGGCCCAAATAAAATAAGCCATCTTCAACCAACGTGCGCTTAATTTCGACTAAGATTTCAGAGAGGATTTCTTTTGGTACATGCAGTAGACAATTCATAGCAAATAATGCGTCAAATGAATTCACAGGGAACCCGAGGTACCTGAAGTCCATTTCAGCGCCGGTAAGGTTTTTTTGTTGGCAAAATCGAAGATTCTCCAAGGATAGATCAATACATGTGACGTTCAATCCGCAATTGGAGAAGAATGCTCCATGTTTTCCAATGCCCGCACCAATTTCAAGTAAAGTATCTTTTTGTTCTCGCTGAATGAACGAGAGGAACTTAGCGCGCTCGTCTACCTTCCACAGTGAGATCGCTTTCTTGTCGCGTTCTCCTGCCTTCTCATCGTAAGATTTCTTTAACTGCCGAATGATCTCGTTGTACATAGGTTGTGTTTATTTCGGGGGCAATGTTTGGGCAAATTCAACTCCACGCTGTACCCATATACCCAGGTCGGGATCGGTTTCAACCCCTTCGGGTACGACCGATATCCAGCCCTTCATTGGCCGCCCGGTCAAGTCAAACACGTTGGCGTGAGGATCTGCGAGTGCTTCTTCATATCGTTCGGGATCTACCCTCACGATTAGGTGTTCCTTGTGGACGCCGCATGCCATGTTTCCATTTAACAAGTAGCCCACGCCGCCAAACATTTTCTTCTCGTCGAACCCCTCGAGTCCGCTGAGGAGGGCGCGTGTTCTGGCTGCCAATATATCATCGTATGCCATGTGAGTCTCCTTATTTGTTATTGATCAAATTCGAACAATCCGCCCTGTGAGATCGGAATAGAGTAGGCCATCTGATCCATGGTCAGGTACAATCCATCAACCTGTAAACCGGAATTTCGATATTCACGAGCGTGTTCTTCTGACCAGAAGAATACAGAGTTGCTTCAATACGCGTGGATGATATTCGGCTCGCTGAATGTGGACCAATCGATTTGTGGAATAAATACCAGGGGTTCGGGTCCATTATTGGAGATTTCATAATTCAATTCGTTATCCAAGTTTATCGAAATACGATGGCTGCAATGTGCACATTCAGTCTCGATTGAAAAAGAGAGTGATTGATCTCGTAAGCGCCCTTGCACGAAGGGAGTTGCGATCGCATCCTCCGCTCAAGCCGCGTATAATTGTTCTCCGCTGCTGAAGATAATTCTATGAGGAGTCTTTTCAAGTGTAACCGGGAATGCCCACACGACCTCTTTACTGTCTCCCCGCACCAGAAATACCAGATTCTTTTCCAGGTCGCCAAGGATCCTGGTTACCTGTTCGAGAGATATGTCGAGGGCTTGGGAGATCTTTTGGGCTGAGATGGGTACACCGGCACGAGGCAGCTCTTCGACGACATAATATCTCACCCGGTGGTGATCTTCAGTCATGAAAGCTAATCGGGATTTGCTGTGTTCTGGGACTTCGTCCAAATGTTGCTTCCAATGATCGGCCGGGATTTGGACGATCTCCTTCCCCTTGCCTAGCAGCACCGTTTGTTTCATCCTTACCTCCTTCATGGAAAGAGTAAAATTTATGGGATGATATTGGCGTGAACGCGTCTGGATTTTATCACATGAGACAACCTGGACGGAAGTTCATACTCCCAGGTATTATGTGAACACACTACAAATCCGATAAGCTGGAATTCCACCCTGGTGTGGAATTAGCTACCTGTAGATATGTGTCGAAATGGCTTTTAACATGGCCATTTGTGTGTTGAAACGTGGAAGGTCAACGGCAGTTTGATAAGTTGACAATAATCCAATCACCGCTTTGTGATTTGGGTTGATGTACAGGGCTTGGCCGTAATTTCCACAGGCGAATATTGCGCCCTCGTCAAATTTATCTGCGCATAAATAAAGCTGGGCTCGATATGCTTTGGCTTGAGGAGTGAGGCTGGCCAGCCAGCCCTTACGCCATTTCTCTGGTTCCGCCGTATTGAATATCCTGGCTAAGATTGAATCAGGCAGCACTCGCCGATTACCGATCACCCCGCAATTCAACAGAACAATGCCAAATTTAACCAGATCACGAACTGTGATGGCCAAACCGCCCCCGAGTTCGTTAATTCCCTGCTGGTCTTTGATTGCATAGGCATCGAACTCAGCACCCATTGGTTCAAAAATATCGCGCTGCAATAGTATGGAAGCAGGCTCACCTGTAATTCGGGTTATTAGCAGGCTTAACAAGTCGGTGTTGATTGAGTTGTAATCAGTAAGATATCCAGCTGGGAGCTTCTTTTTGTGCAAATTGTTGATCAGAGAATGAATGGATTCATCCAATATTGGTGGTTTAAATCCGCTCGCCCGTTCCAACTCATCGCGATCTCCCAGATGCCGGAAATCTACTCCGGACTGCATATCCAACAAGTTTCGGATGGATACGTCATAAAATGCCCCCTCGTTTAATTCCGGAATGTATTTGATTATTCTGTCATCTTCACTATGGATGGAACCTTTGTGTATCAAGCTGGTAATCAAAGCCCCCGCGAAGGGTTTGCTGGCAGAGAACAATAGGTGCGGTCTATCAGGTTGCATACCGTTGAAATAATCTTCAGCGAGGATAATGCCATCTTTGATGGCGATCAGCCCGTCAACCATTAGGTAGCTGAGGCATTCGCCGACCGTTCTTGTATTCCCGTCGTCCCAGATAAATTGGATCTCACTGATATCGTGCAAATCACGTGGCAGGCGAAATGGTGCACCGCTGCGCCTGATCATGTCGTGTGATATAAATTTTTCAATATTCTGAAATGCCCAGCGGTTGAGTTGGGGTTCCTGGAATTGTTCCCAGATTTCTTTACTGGTCATTCCAATCGGAGGACGGATTGAATTATTTTTACCGTTGCTGCCTTCCATTACTTTACCCTGGCCTTTTTTTGTACATCAACCTGGATCGGAGAACATGATAGTTGGTGAGCGCCTAGTAAGCAACCCTGCCAATGTAGCTCCAGTAACCACCTTCCCGTGCAACTTCCAGCAAGGAATCCGGCTGCATTGGGATCTCTATAGGGCTATGTTTCCCACCATCTTCGCTTGTTGAGGTCAATTGCAAGGAGGTGGGGAGGAAATCAACTTCCGCATGGATACCCTGATTGGTACCGTATCCTTGTTCGATGTCGGCATTGATGCGGCGATAGCTGCCGGCCCAATCGGAGTGTTCACCGAATAAACAGATACGTCCGGGTACGAATAGTTTCATGGATAAAATCGCGAATTTCCGCTAAACTGCGAGAAGGATTGTGTAGGTTTTCTTGTGTAATCATATGTGTGCGTCGCAACCCACACATATGATTATACATATTTGACTACAAAATCGAGAAAAGGGTTACCTGGATATGTCATTATATATATTTTACTAGGTGATGAGTGATAAGAGGAAGGGCTAGGTTGGTTGATTTGTTGACACGAATACTGAAGCGAATTATAATCGCCGAAGCGAATTAATTTATTAACTTGAAAAATAAATTATCGAGAGTTATCCAAACTTTCAATTATTTGTTCCACACTATATCC
>Ga0209013_10001056_pt1 | contig 25480 bp, 27 predicted proteins | sample Cruoilmetagenom2_FD_187291 | JGI IMG/M metagenome (GOLD analysis project Ga0209013, IMG submission 187291) | Oil polluted marine microbial communities from Coal Oil Point, Santa Barbara, California, USA - Sample 2 (SPAdes) (version 2) | ecosystem: Environmental > Aquatic > Marine > Oil seeps ... | reverse complement strand
TATGAAATTCTGAAGAAGCGGACCGAACAGCGCGCCAAGGAGCTTGCCGAGGCCGAGGCGGCCGACGAGAAGACCAAGACCTCCCGTAAGAAGTCCGGCGGGCGGCGTGGCGACAGTTTCTGGACGGCGCTCGGAAAATCCGTCGTGCGCTCCGTGGTGCCGATGGCAACGCGGGTGCTGGAGGACGCTATCAAGCGCAATACCATGGGCGGCATTTCGCGCCGCCGCTAAGCGCGCAGACTCTCATCGTCCTGTGCTATCACGCCCGCCATGTTCACGCTTGATGCCATCTCTTTGCGGCTTGGCGGCCATGTTATCTTGGACCGCGCCAGCGCCGCGCTGCCGCCCCGGTCCCGTGTGGGGCTCGTGGGACGCAACGGGGCGGGGAAGTCGTCGCTCCTAAAGCTCATTGCCGGGGTGTACGAGCTTGATGGCGGCCGCATCGAGGCGCCGTCGGGCATGCGCATCGGCTATGTGGCGCAAGAGGCGCCGGGCGGTTCGGCAACGCCCTTCGAGACAGTTCTTGCGGCGGCGGAGGAGCGGGCCGCGCTTCTGGCGGAAGCCGAGCATGCAATGGACGCGCACCGCATCGCCGAGATCCACGAGCGGCTCAACGCCATCGATGCTCATGGGGCGCCTGCGCGGGCCGCGCGCATCCTCGCGGGGCTCGGCTTCTCGGAGGAGGCGCAACATCAGCCCTTGGAGACGTTTTCCGGCGGGTGGCGCATGCGTGTGGCGCTTGCAGCGCTTCTGTTCTCCGAGCCAGACCTGCTGCTGCTGGATGAGCCTTCGAACCATCTGGACCTGGAGGCGGCGCTATGGCTGGAGTCGTTCCTCAAAACCTACCGTAACAGCCTCATCGTCGTGAGCCATGAGCGCGACCTTCTGAACCATGTCGTCGACTACATCCTGCATGTGGACCACGGCAAGGCGACGCTCTACGCGGGCAATTACGACCAGTTCGAGCGGCAACGCCGCGAGCGGCAAGCGCAAGCGGCGGCGGCGCGTGCGAGCCAGGAAGCCAAGCGCAAGAAGCTGCAGGCCTATGTGGAGCGCTGGCGCTACAAGGCGCATACGGCGCGTCAGGCCCAGAGCCGTTTGAAGGCCTTGTCGCGCATGGAGCCGATTGCGGAAGCGCTGGACGATGCCTCCTTGGTCTTCGACTTCCCGAGCCCGAAGGAGACCAAGCCGCCGCTTCTCTTGCTTGAGGATGCGTCGGTCGGCTACGTACCCGACACGCCGGTCCTGTCAGGCCTTGACTTGCGCATCGATCCGGATGACCGCATTGCGCTGGTGGGACGCAACGGCAACGGCAAAACAACGCTGGCGCGGCTCCTTGCCAAACAGCTTGCTCCGATGACGGGCAGGATTGCGGCAAGCGGCAAGCTCACCGTCGGCTACTTCGCGCAGCACCAGATCGAAGAGCTGGTGGCTGACGACACGCCGCTTCAGCACATGGAACGGCTTCTGCCGGGTGCAAAGCCCGGCGAGGTGCGGAACCAACTCGCACGGTTCGGATTTTCAGGTGACAAGGTGAGTGTCGCGGTGCGTCAGCTCTCCGGCGGTGAGCGAGCGCGGCTCTCACTGGCGCTCATCACGCGGCAGGCGCCTCATATTCTCATCCTTGACGAGCCGACCAACCATCTCGACGTTGATGCGCGCGAGGCGCTTGTGCAGGCGCTCGCCGCGTTCGCCGGCGCCGTGATCGTCGTGAGCCATGACCGGCACCTCTTGGGGCTGATCGCCGACCGTTTGTTGCTCGTAGCCGACGGCACGGTGCGGGAGTTCGACGGTAGCTTGGACGATTATCGCGATAGCGTGTTGAGCGTTGCCAAGTCCGGCAAGGGCAACGGCAAAGCGCCGGGCCCGAAGGTCAACCGCAAGGAGAAGCGTAAGGCGGCGGCGGATGCACGCGAGCGCACCAAAGCTTTACGCAAGGCCGTCGTGCAGGCCGAAGCGGATATGAAGGCGCTTACTGTGAGGCGCGATGCGCTCGATGCAGACCTGGTGAATGCGGCACCGACGGAAGCGAGCGCGCTCATGAAGCAGCGCGGTGCGTTGACGCGCGACATCGAGGAGGCGGAAGCGCGTTGGCTGGAAGCGAGCGAAGCGGTCGAAGCCGCCATGAGCGAGGTTGACGCGTAAGCAAAACGGGCGCCCCGAAGGACGCCCGCTGCAATCGTTTGTGTCCGCGCGCTAGGAGGTCGGCGCTTGCGCGTAAAGCTCCTCGACATGATCCCAGTTGATGAGATGGTCGAACCAGGCTTCGAGATACTTCGGCCGCGCGTTGCGGTAGTCGATGTAATAGGAGTGCTCCCAAACATCGCAACCAAGGATTGGCCAGCCGCCCTGCACGAGCGGGTTCTCGCCGTTCGGCGTCTTGGTCACTTCGAGCTTGCCGTCCTTATTCAGCGTCAGCCAGCACCAGCCTGAACCGAACTGGGTCATGCCGGCCCGGATGAAGTCGCCGCGGAACTTGTCGTAGCCGCCGAGATCGCGGTCGATCAGTGCGAGGATCGAGCCCGGGATCTTCTTGCCGCCGCCGTCCTTCTTCATCCACGGCCAGAACTGAATGTGGTTGAAGTCTTGGGCGGCGTTGTTGAAGACGCCGGCATCCTTGCCGAAGCTTTCCTTGACGATGGTCTCGAGGTCTTTGCCCTCGTAACCAGTGTCTTTGATCAACTTGTTGAGGTTGTCCACGTAAGCCTTGTGGTGCTTGTCGTGGTGATATTCGAGCGTTTCAGCCGACATATAGGGCTGAAGCGCATCGTAGGCGTAAGGAAGGGGTGGGAGTTCGAATGCCACTTTCGGGTCTCCGCGAAAAATGGGGTGAAACGGGAAAGATGAGGCAAGCTAAAGCCTCCCCGAAAGCGAAGCAAGCGGCGGGAAAAACGTTTCGCGTTTGGTGAAGGGGGTGGGCGTGGAGCCCCTGAACTCCACGCCCGGTGCCGAGGAAGGTTCGCTTCATCAGTTACAGGGATCTGACGCTTTGGAGAGTGCGTTTTTTCACCTGAACGCAGGCTGAACCGGAGATGCAGGTTGCGTTCAGGGAGGGGCTACTTGATCAGCGCCTGAAGCTGCTTGAACTCAGGCGTGCCGGCACGTTCCATCCACTCGAACAGCACCATTTCGAGATCGACGATGTCGACGCCGGATTTCTGCATTCGGGCGAGCGCGAGCTTGCGGCTGGCCTTCGAGCGGGAGCCGACGGCATCGGCAACCACGAAGGCTTCGAAACCTTGGGACTCCAAATCCATCGCGGTCTGGGTCACGCAGACATGCGCCTCGATGCCACCGATTACGACTTGGGTGCGCCCCTCGCGGCGCAGATCGTGCAGGTGATCGCGCAGACGCTCGTTTTTGACGCAAGAAAATTCGGTCTTGTCGACGATAAGCCCATCATTGGCGAAGGCGTCGCGGATGGAATCATGGGTCGGGCCCAGCCCTTGCGGGTATTGCTCCGACAAGGTGATGGGAATGCCGAGCGTGCGGGCGGCAAGTACCAGATTCACGCAGCGGTCGACCACGCGGTCCTTGCCCGAGATGGCGCTCAGGAGCTTGTCCTGGACGTCGACGATCAGGAGTTGGGATTTTTCCCTCGCAAGCAGCATGGGCGGCACTCTCGCACAGATTTCGGCGCGCCGCCTAGGGGGTGCGGCTTACGCGCTGCCGGAAACCTTCAGCGCGAAGCCGTAAGACAGTGCGACCTCTTTCAGCCGGTCGAACCGGCCGGATGCGCCCGCGTGTCCCGCCTCCATATTGGTCCTCAGCAGCGTGAGGGTTTCGCCCGTCTCGTGTTCGCGGAGCTTGGCGATCCACTTCGCAGGCTCCCAATAGGTGACGCGCGGGTCCGTCAGGCCTGCGACTGCCAGGATGTTGGGGTAACCCATGGCACGCACGTTGTCGTAGGGCGAATAGGCGGCGATCGTGCGGTAGTCGTCCGCGCTTACGATCGGGTTTCCCCATTCCGGCCACTCCGGCGGCGTCAGCGGCAGGGTGTCGTCGAGCATGGTCGTGAGCACGTCGACGAACGGAACCTCCGCGATGATCCCGAGAAAGAGATCGGGTGCCAAGTTTGCGACGGCGCCCATAAGCATGCCGCCGGCGCTGCCGCCATGTGCAATGATCCGGCCGCGCGATGTGAACTTCTGCTGAGCGAGATATTCGCCCGCGGCAATGAAGTCGGTGAAGGTGTTCACCTTCTTCGCGCGCTTGCCGTCCTTGTACCAGCGATATCCCTTCTCCTTGCCGCCGCGCACATGGGCAATGGCGTAGACGAATCCGCGATCCACGAGCGACAGCGCGTTGGTGGAGAAACCCGCCGGCATGGTGATGCCGTAGGCGCCATAGCCGTAGAGGAGGAGCGGGGCGCTGCCGTCGAGCTTCGTCTCCTTGCGGTAGAGGAGGGTCACGGGCACGGTCTCGCCGTCCTCGGCCGGGGCCATGACACGGCGGGTGACGTAAAGGCTCGGATCGTGGCCGCTCGGAACCTCTTGGGTTTTGCGCAACACGCGTTTCCGCGTGTCCATGTCATAATCGAAGGTCTGCGTCGGCGTCGTCATCGACGCATACGTGAAGCGCAGCGTGTTCGTGTCATATTCGTAGCCGTGGGAGAGCCCCAGCGCGTACGCCTCCTCGTCGAAGGCGATTGCGTGCTCTTCCCCGTCGGCGAAACGGCGCACGACGATGCGCGGCAGCCCGTTCTCGCGCTCCAGGCGCACCAGGAAGTCTTTATAGGCGACGATATCGAGAATGAGCCGCCCAGGCCGGTGCGGTTCGATTTCTCGCCAGTTTTGCGGGCTTGGGTCGTCCGCCGGCGCTTCGACGATACGGAAGTCTTCCGCGTCATCCGAGTTGGTGAGGATGACTAGCCGCCCATCGTGGTGGTCGGCAGAATACTCATGATCAGCCTTGCGAGGCGCGATGACGCGCGGGCGCGTACAAGGATCATGCGCGTCGATCAGGCTGACTTCGGACGTCTCGTGGTCGTGCACGCCGAGCAACAGGTACTTGTTGTCCTGAGTGGTGCCGATCTCGAGGAAATAGCCAGGGTCGGCTTGCTCGTGGATGAGATGGTCGTCGCCTTCCAAGCCGATCCCATGCGCGAAAAGTTTGCGGGGCCGATGCTCCTCGTCGAGCCAGATATAGAGGAGCGTCTTGCTGTCGGCGGCCCATTGGAAACTGCCATTGTTGTCGGCGATAGAGCTATCGACCTCGGCGTGCGTCTCCGCGTCGATGATCTTGACGGTGTAAAACTCCGAGCCCTTCGTATCGACCGCGTAGGCGATAAGTTTGTGGTCGGGGCTGTGGGCGACGTTGGCGATGTGGAAATAGGCATGGCCTTCGGCCAACGTATTGCCGTCGACCAGGATCTCTTCTTCACCGCCGCCGCGTGGCTGCCGGCAGTAAAGGGGATGCTGCCCGCCCACGACATAGCGGGCGTAGTAGTCAAAGGCGCCGTCGGGTGCCGGGACGCTTGAGTCGTCCTCCTTGATGCGCCCCTTCATCTCGGCGAACAACGCCTCCTGAAGGCTCTCGGTGTCCGCCATGACGGCGCCCGTATAAGCGTTCTCCGCTTCGAGATGCGCGCGAATGTCCGCAGGCAGCGCGTCTGGATCGCGCATGACCGCTTGCCATTTGTCGGCACGCAGCCAAGCGTAATCGTCCTCACGTTCGATGCCGTGATGGGCGGAGCGCGATGGGCGGCGTTCGGCGCACGGTGCGCACGCCAAGGGAGCTGTTTCGTTCATGTCGCTTTATTGCGTAGACGGAAGACTAGCTTGAGGTCTCGCCACTGGCATCGCTGGTGTCAAGGTCGAGGGCGCAACCGTTGATGCAATAGCGCATGCCGGTCGGCCCAGGGCCGTCGGGGAACACGTGCCCGAGATGCGCGTCGCAGTTTGCACAACGCACCTCAACGCGCCGCATGCCGAAGGAGCTGTCCTCGTGCTTGGCGACGGTGTCCGCGGACGCCACGTCGGTGAAGCTTGGCCAGCCGGTGCCGGAATCAAACTTGGTGTCCGAGCTGAAGAGGGCCGTCCCGCAGCATACGCAGCGATACATGCCGTCGCGCTTCTCCGCATGGTGGGGGTGGCTGAACGCGCGCTCGGTGCCGTGTTCACGGGTGACGTGATACTGCTCCGGCGAGAGCTTATCGCGCCACTCTTCTTTAGAGACAGCGTGTTGCTCTTTGGCCGTGTTCTGGTTCTTCTCAGCTTTGGTCATTCTTGTGAGGCTCTCGATCTCGTCTGCGGGAGGTCACGCAGAATATAAGTACTTCGGGACACGTCCCGAAGAGGTCTCCCATCGCTCTCACGCAGGCTTGATTGGCAGGCGAGCCGTCTCTTCTGAGGGCTGCATCGCAACGCCGTGCTTTCGACTGACCTGCGTCAGCGTTTGAATCTCGTTCGCCTGGGAAGATCTCCAAGCCCTTTAGTTCACTGGTTAGAATGCAGTCTTCGTCAGAAGAGTTGCGTTGCAAGTTTGTGGAAAAGTGCTATAGAGACAGATCAGAGAGACATGTTATTGATTTACATGCTGGATAGTTGTGTAACATCGAAGTTTCTGGCCACAAAAACGGCATAATCCGGTGGCTCAAGGAGCCCCGAAAGCTGGCGAGATGTGCTAGGGACCGCCAAATTGCGGCCCGCTCGGCCAAAGCCGGACATTAGGCGGATCAAGGAGCGAATTTGATGGACGCGAATTTGGAGAAGAACGAACTCGTTGAACTGACCGCCGAGATCGTCTCGGCTTATGTCAGCAACAACACTGTCGTGGCCGCCGACCTACCTGGCGTCATCCAAAATGTGTTCGAAGCGCTGAGCAAAGCGTCCAATGCTTCTACGCAGCCGCCGAAGGAAGAGTTGAAGCCTGCGGTTCCGATCAAGAAGTCCGTGACGCCCGAATTCATCATCTGTCTCGAGGACGGGAAGAAGTTCAAATCGCTGAAGCGCCATCTGCGCACGCATTACGATTTGTCGCCCGAAGAATACCGGGAGAAGTGGGGCCTGCCTCACGACTATCCCATGGTCGCGCCGAACTACGCGGCAGCGCGTTCGGATCTCGCCAAGCGCATGGGGCTTGGTCAGCGGCGGCGCTAGGAACGCGGCACGGCCTAAGCGACTCCAGCGCTTACGATTTTTGAAACGGCGGCGCCCGCAAGATCGGGTGGCCGCCATTGCTCTATCTACAAGCCATTGTGACTCTTAGCTGAATCCGTCCTGCATCCCTTGTATGTGACAGGCGAACTCCACATAGTCGTGGGGTCGCGATTCGCGCAAAAGCAAAGCGCTGCGCGGCAGGGGGAAACAACAATGTCGTCCGCATGCGCTTTTCGCGCCCAGCTGGTCATGCAGGGACAACGCGAACTCTACGATTATTGGCGCCAAAGCGCTGGTGAGCGGGTCATGCCGGCGCGGCCCGATTTCGATCCGCTTAAGGTGCCCGGCCTCTTGCCTCATATCGGTCTGATCGATGTCAGAGACGGACTGGATAAAGGCTCGTTCACGCTCGCAGGCACGTGCCTGCGCGATATTTATGGCGCGGAAATCACCGGACGACGCCTGTCGGATGTCTTCTGCGGGGATTGCGCGACGTATTGGAGCCGTGTCTACGCGCGCATCGCCATGGCAGGCTTGCCCGGAACCGGCGTCGTTCGCGGGCCTTCGAAGGGCCGCGACCATGTCGTGCTGTTCTGGTTGCGGTTGCCCCTGTCGGACGATGGGCGCCGCGTGGATCGGATACTCTGTCTCGACATCGCTGGCCCGTTTGAAACGAACGAGGCCGACACCCCCTGTGCATCTCAGTGCTATCCCCGGGTGTCGCCGGAGCCGGTCACGCTTGGGGCGCGCGTAGCTGTTGCCTGACCGTGCGATTGGCCGCATTCAAGGCCCGCGAGCTCGCCCTTGTAGGCGCTGAGTAAGCCTAGTTCGCCGTGGCGGCGTCGTTCTGAATACGCTTCACCATCGCCATGAGCCCATTGGAGCGCTGCGGCGTCAGATGCTCCTTGAGGTGAAGGTCGCCGAGTGTCTTGACGGCATCGATGCTCAAGATCTCGTCCGCGCTCTTGCCTGAGTAGATGGCAAACAGAATCGCGATCAGGCCGCGCACGATATGCGCGTCGCTGTCGCCGATGAAGGTGAGGCGCGGCGCGCCATCGCGCTCGATCGTGGTGGAGAGCCAGACCTGGCTGACGCAGCCTTCGACTTTGTTCTGCGCGTTGCGCTCTTCATCGGGCAGCGGCCTCAACTTTCGGCCCAGCTCAATGACGTAACGGTAGCGATCCTCCCACTCATCGAGCAGCTCGAAGTCGGCAAGGATCTCGTCGAAGGTCGGAACAGAGGTGCTGGTTGCAGTGTCCATATCCCAAATATAGGGGGGGATGAGCCCGGCCGCGACGGCCTTTGTCAAAAGAAATAGGGCGCGCAGTTTGGGAGGGAAAGGGCAGAAACCTTCCCAACTGCGCGCCCTCGTTTGGCAGGCGGGGGGCTGCCAACAGGTCTTGGACTCCGATCGCACCGCGCAATCGGACAATTCTCAATTCGCGCCGGCGCGAAAGCCGGCGCACTGCCCTTTAGATGCCCGGACCGCCCCAAGCGGCTTCCCGGTCCTGAGGATTCAAGGTGTCTTGGGACGCAGATGCATCCCAAGTGGTCGCCGGCTCCAAGGGCGCCGCTGCCGGGACCGGCATGACACTGTTGTCGCTCGGCATGACATTATTGTCGGCTGGCATCGGCACCGGTCCAGGGACAGGTCCGGGAACTGGGACAGGGTTGCTGTCGAGGTTCCCTGTCTGCTCTTCGACCAGGTTCATCACGACCTGGGCGCCGTACTGGGCCTTTTGCACCAGCAGTTCAAAGGCATCCTGACCCTTGACGCATGTCTGCGGATTGCGGTCGCAGAACGTCGCAACGTCGTTCATGGCCGTCTGCGCGGTCCCGTAGATCTCATTCTGCTGGTTCTCGTCGGTCGGAAGCAGCAGAACAAGAACGAGCAACCAGAAGCCCGTTCTGATTAGAAACATCATCGATTTGCCCTCTCTGTTAACTACGGCTTTTTTGCCGTATGTTTTTCTGCAATTTCCCCTGCAGATTGACGCACTATAGCTCGAAGAAAATAAGATACCGTCTCGGAAACCCCTAAATTTTGAATCGACAACTTCACTCAACGAAGACTCTAATGCGATTAGTACTTATTTAGACTTCATTTTTATTTCCTCTCAAAATTATCTCAATTTGGAAATGTGCCGGCAAGGACTGCTTTACGATGTGGTTTCCACGGCCCCGTTTGCGGTTCCGGAGCTTCGCTCAGCGCCCGGGGGCCCCGCGCTTTATGCATTCCTTAAGCGCGGCCCCCGAATAATCCCGGTTCGATTCAATCGGGGACGAAGCGGCCACTGGGCCGCTACGAGATGCGCGTGTTTGGTAATGAGAGTTTTCGCGGGCTGTCGGTGTATTTCGGCTCGCTGGTGCACAATTCCGCGCGCGGCGATGCCCTCACGATAGCGCGGCACCGGTCGTTCATCGCCTCGCGCCTGCTTGGCGGTCTCCTGGCCCTCTGTGTGTTTCCCATCTATCTCGTCGTGGGGGGAAAACCGTCGCTTTTTGGCGCCGCCGCCTTCCTATGGCTGCTGTCGCCCATCGCCATCGCCATCTTTCTTTCGCGCACCGGCCGTTTTGGGGCGGCACATCTGATATCGGCCGTCAATTTCGCAGGCCTCGTGACCTATTGCGCATGGCTGACAGGCGGCCTCGCCTCCGGCCTGCTGCCATGGCTGGTTGCGGTACCTTTCGAGGCCGGGCTTGCCACGGACAGGCGGATCGTCATTTGGGCGGGTGGGGCATCGGCCTTTGGGCTCGTCGTGTTGGCGGTCTTGGGCGCTGCCGGTCTCGTCCCCGCCTCGGCATTACCGCTATCGCCATCTGTCTTCGCGCTGCTCGGCGCAGCATCTGCCACCGCTTACGCCGCAGGGCTGGGGGTGATGAGCCAAGTGGTGCACAGACATTCGGAAAGCGCCATTCGGGAGAGCGAGGAGCGCTATCGCCTCATTGCCGAGAACGCGAACGACATGATCACGAGCCACGATGCCGAAGGCCGCGTCGTTTTCGCCTCGCTGGCAGCCCAGAACCTGCTCGGTGAGCCGGTTCAGAAAATTCTGGGCGACGGTCTGTTTGAGCGCGTGCACTTGGCGGACCGGCCCGCATATCTGACAGCATTGTCGCGCTGCCAGGCCAGTAACCAGACCATTGCCGTGGAGTTTCGCGTGCGCCGCCCTGGGGCCGGCGAGGGCGACCGCTATGCATGGGTCGAGATGCGGTGCCGCCCAATGCCCTCAGTCGGAGGCGCCGGTCAGGAACGGTCGGCCGTCGTGGCCGTGACACGCGACATCACCGAACACAAGGCGCAAGAAGCGCAGCTTCTCAAGGCTCGGGACGAGGCCGAAAGCGCAAGCCGGGCCAAGACCCAGTTCCTTGCGAGCATGAGTCATGAACTGCGTACGCCGCTCAATGCGATCATCGGCTTTTCGGAGATGCTCAATAAGGAACTTTACGGGAAGCTCGGCGATGCGCGCTATCGCGATTATTCACGCCTAATCCATGAGAGCGGCGAGCACCTTCTCAATGTGGTCAACGACATTCTCGACATGTCGAAGATCGAGGCCGGAAAGTTCAAGATCGTGAAGGAACCGCTCGATGTCGCCGCGCTTGTGACGTCCTGCTGCGATGTCATGCGTCACATGGCGGAGCAGAAGCAGATCGATCTCAAAGTCGATGTCGGGGACGTCCCCGCGCTTGCGGCCGACAAGCGCGCGTGCAAGCAAATGCTGCTCAACTTGATTTCGAACGCGATCAAGTTCACCGAGCCTGGCGGATGGGTGAAGGTCACGGCACATATTAAGGACGGAAGCATCGCCTTCGCCGTCTCCGACAACGGTATCGGCATCGCCGACGAAGACCTGGCGCGGCTCGGCAAGCCATTCGTGCAGGCCAGTGGCTCCTATGACAGGAACTACGAGGGCGCGGGGCTTGGACTATCTGTTGTGAAAGGACTTGCGCGCCTCCACGACGGTGCGCTTGAGATCACAAGCACGCTAGGGAAGGGCACGACGGCGACCATCACCTTGCCGATGGAGGCAGAGTCAGAGTTGGCAGAACCTTATCCCGCAGAATCTTGCCCCCATGTGCCGACGGCATCGGCGGCGTGAGGCACCCAGCGGGGTTGTTTAGCAACTCTTTAGTTTCGGACGCCAAGATGCCCCAAAGAGAGGCGGCGAGCTTCTCTTGCCATGATTTGTAACGAATGTAGGACCCGATGGGCGTAGTCACAGCGCGGCTCGTGTTTCTGGCCTTCCTAGGCCTGACCGGGACGATCATCTACAACGCACTCTACCTTCAGGAGCATGCGCCCCGAGGGATGAGCAGCGCGGATGCGTCCACGCAAGGCGTTGCGACAATCTCCGTCGTGCCAAAGGACGAGCCACCGGAATTCGATGCGCCCTCGGAATTTGAGGTCCCGCCGCCGGCCGCTCAGCCGAAGGCGCCGGCGCAACCGGCGGGGATGGCGTCCGTTAGCACCGATCTGCCGCCATTGCCTGCGGAGACGGCAGAATCCCAGCTCGTTGTCAGAGCCGTGCAGCGAGAGCTCGCCGCGCGGGGCTATGACGTCGGGGCGGTCGACGGCAACCTATCGGACAAGACGCGTGCGGCAATCTCAACCTTTCAAAGCAGCGAAGGCTTGACCGTAACCGGACTGCCCAGCGACGACCTGCTGCGCCAGATCTTGCTTGGGGACAGCGTTGCGCCAGCTGAGGCCACGGGGTCTGTGACGGCGCCCGATAGCATTGCGGCCAGTGCGGCGGAGCATGAAACGGTGAAGAGCGTGCAGCAAGCGCTCGCGGAGCTCGGATATGCGCCCGGTCCAGTTGACGGCGATTGGGGAGAGAACACCGCGCGCGCGATCAGCGCCTTCCAGCGCGACCGCAATCTTCCCCAAAGCGGACAGATCACGCCGGAGCTGCTCGGAGAGTTCCAGCGCGTCACGGGGCGGGACGTCACCAAGACAGCCGCGCATCGCTGACGGTTTCGCGTTAGGCTTGCCGCCTCATGCGTCTTACCAGCGAAATTTGGGTCAGTGCTTATATCCGGCGCTGCCAGGCGGCGTTCGTTCAGGCCGTGGTGGTGCGCCGCGGAGACGCGGCTGCCGGTGCGATCTTCATCTCGATTGATCTGCTGGACGGGAATGTCTGTCTCTACGGGCCGGCGCCAACCGGAATCACCGGAAGCGATACGGATCGGCGCTGGGTTCGGTGTCTGGAGGGCTCCGCCGTCGCATCGGAAGAGGCCAGAGTGTTTCTGGCGCGGCAGCTCGACTTCGATTCAGATTTGTGGATCCTCGAAGTCGAAGACAGTGCGGGACGGCACTTTCTTGACGATGCCCTCGTCGAGACGTGAGCGCATCTTCGCGATTAGGAGTTCGTTAACCTTACCTTGGTCTTAATTCGGCGCAGGTGCATTGGCGCCGTTGCGAATCGCGCTCATCGCGAAAGCAAACCCGTGGAGACTGAGAATGTCGACCATACTGGAATTCCGCCGAACCGAGGAGCCCGCGGCCAGGACTGACAAACCTGTTGAGGGAACGCTGGGGGAGATCATTATCTTTCCGGGCGTCCGCATCGAGCGCCACACGTCGATGGATGCACCCCAAGACAGCTCTCCTAGCCGGCGGCGTGCCCCGCGCGTCCGCAAGAAGTCACGGGCTTGAGGACTGGTTCGAGCCTTTGTGCGCGCCACAATAGGTGGCCTTGAGGGCTCGCTCCGCTTCTACACTGCGGCTCTGGCCCGTCAGTGGCACGCGCACGAGGGCGATTCCCTCCTCCACTGGCGAATTGACCACCACGACATTGTCGAATGCCTCGGGCGAATCGACGCCGACTTCCGCGACCGTCTGGTCCGACATCGCCACGATCAGATCGACATCGGGCCGCTTCAGGTCGCCGCCAACAACCGTGTAATAGTTCTCGCCAAGCGGCGTGTAGAACGCGATGAGCCAGTTGCCGTCGGCAATGCGCGCCTTCAGGCGTACCGGTCCCTTCGAAAGGTCATAGCGGCAGATGGCATAGCGTACGTCCGGAGCCATCAACGGCATGACCTGACGCCCCGGCGCGGGCAGCGGCAATTGGATCATCTTGTTGGCAGGGCCGAGGGCCGCAAGCCTTGCGTGCGCATCTCGGGGCGCCAGCATGGGCAGCGTCAGCACGGCGGCGATGTGGATGAGACCCGCCAGCACGACGCAGAGCGCAATATAGAGTCCTGGAAGCCTTACTCGCATCGCACACGCTCGATTTTTGGCAGGCGGTCGGCTGGAATCTGACCGATACCGCTAATGTCCGTGTCGCGCACACCGTAGGCGCGCAGGACCAGCACGAGGTTGCGGTCTGGACCAGTGCCGCTCGGAAGCCAGTTTTCCGGTCTGGCGTTTCGTGAAAGATTGAGATGGAAGCTTCCGTCCGCGCGGCGGATCATCTCTTCGCTGTTGAAGCTATAGCGATTGGAAGGGTTCGGGATCAGTGAGCCATATTGATCGTAGACGGCGAGCGACCACCAACGCGCATTCAGGGGCAGCCCAACGACGGAGTACTCGCAGCCGGAGCTCAACGTGTGCCCCCAGCTATCCGTCCGTGAAACGAAATAGCGGGCTGCGGTTGAGGTGAGGGGAAGTCTGCCGCTTCGTGCAAGGTGCGCGCGCGTGTAGGGATCGGCGTTCGGGTTGCCTTCGCTAAGCCAACTCTTCCACGGGCCCGCTGACATCGTCGTCAGAGGAGAGCCGCGTTCGATCATGTACCAAGCCGTGCCGATACCAAGGATCAAGGCGACCGCGAACGTCCCGATGAAATAGCCCAACGCACGCATCGACGTGCTGCCCTCTTCGCGCCAGAGGCTGGTGCGCGTTGCGGCGCCCGTCAGGGGCATGTCTGGGAGGGCGGTCACGCGGGCATCGCCTTTCGAAGGAAGCGTCTCAGCCGTTTACTGGGGAACGCCGGCGTCGGTGGGTTGTCCCGAACTCTCTGTCGCGGCCGGCGCGGGTTGGGGGCGGGAAATTCCGTCGCCATTCGCCGCCGATGCCAGGCTCGGCGCTGATGTGGGCGCAGGCGCTTGTACGCGATCCGGGCTTGTCTGGTCCTCGGGGTCGAGCGCCGGCGCCTTCTTGAGAAGGTTGCCAAGCCTCTGCAGAACCTTGCGGGTGGAGGAGGACATATCCTTCACGTTTTCGGGCGGAGGCGGCACGGGCAACTCGGCCGTGGTGTTTTCAGACATGACAGCAGCGATCCTCTGCTGCTCGGCGCGCTGGCGCGGATGGGGCTCGACGCCGGGAATGGTCGGAATGTTGTCGGTGGCGTATGCCGCCGTCATGTAGGTCTTCCAGGTTTGCGCGGGGAAGCTACCGCCGGTGACGCGGGCCATGGGCCGGAAGTCATCGTTGCCGAGCCAGACGCCGGTGACATATTGGCCGGTGTAGCCCATGAACCATGCATCGCGATAGGCCGTACTCGTTCCCGTCTTGCCGGCGACGTTCGTATAGTCCAATTGCGCGCGGCGCCCGGTACCGGCCACCGTCACGGTGTGCAGCATGGAATTCAGCTGCTCCACGGATTTTCTTTTGAATATCCGCTTGCGCTTCGGTTCGTCGCGATCGTGATTGTAGAGAAGCTCGCCCGGAAGGGTGCGGATCTCCTCGATGCCATAGGGCCGAACTTCAAGGCCGCCTGCGGCAAAGACGGCATAACCGCCGACATGCTCAAGAGGCGTCATGCCGTTGTCGCCCAGCGCCAAGGAGCACGTCTTCTTCAGGTGCCGAATGCCCATCTTTTCCAGGTCGGCGAGAACCACTTCGCGGCCGGCCTTTAGAGACAGCTTCACGGCCACGGTGTTGATCGACTTCGCCAACGCCCGCCGAAGCGTCATGCGACCCCTGTAGCCGCCAGAGTAGTTTTTCGGCGACCAGCGTCCGCAGCGCACGAAGCCGTCCGAGACCCCTGTGTCGGGCGTATAGCCGGCGTGTTCGATCGCGGTGATGTAGACGTACGGTTTGAACGACGATCCAGGTTGGCGGTAGGCGTGCGCCGCACGGTTGAATTGGCTCGTGCCATAGTCCTTGCCGCCGACCATGGCGCGCACCGCGCCATCGGTCTCCATCGAGACGAGCGCGCCATTATTGAAGTTTCGTGAGCGGCCGTACTTGTTGACCGTGTCTTTCAAGGCGTCGTCGGCCGCTTTCTGTAGGCCGAGATCGACGGTCGTACGCGCCACCAGGATGCGGTTCGGCCTGTTGGCCATCAACCGCTGGACCTCCTCGAACCCCCAGTCGAGAAAATAGTCAGGCGTCTTCGAGTCGCCGCGCTCCACAATTCGAGCTGGGTTCAGGCGGGCGCCGTAGACTTGGCCTTCGCTCAAATAGCCGGCCTCGACCATGTTGGTCAGCACCTCATTGGCGCGCGCGCGCGAGGCGGCGAGGTTGATGTGCGGGGCGTACCGCGTCGGCGCCTTGAACATGCCGGAGAGCATGGCGGCCTCGGCCAGCGTCACCTCGCGGATCGACTTTCCGAAATAGTACTGCGCCGCTGCCTCGACGCCGTAAGAACCGCCGCCGAGATAGGCGCGGTCGAAATAGAGCTTGAGGATCTCCGGCTTGGTGTAGTGGTTCTCGAGATAGATGGCGATGAACGCCTCTTTGATCTTTCTCGACAGCGCCTTCTCGGGTGTGAGGAACATATTCTTGGCGAGCTGCTGGGAAATCGAGCTACCGCCTTGGACAACCCTATCTGCTTGGGCGTTCTCGGCGAGGGCGCGGAGCGTACCCATGATGTCGATGCCGAAGTGATCGAAGAAGCGGCGGTCCTCGGTGGCGAGCGTCGCCTTGATCATGTGATCGGGAATTTCTTCAAGCGGCACGGAGTCATCGCGCAACAGGCCGCGCTTGCCGATCTCGTTGCCATAGCGATCCAGGAAGGTGACGCTGAATTCGTCGGAGAGGTTGATCTTGCCTTGCGCGATTTCGAAGGCGGGCAGGGCAAATGTGAGCACGACCAGGAATCCGGCCACGCTCAGCGTCAGTGCTTCGCAAGCCAACTCATTGCAGGCGCGCCAGAATCCCTTGACCTCGAAACGGCCGAAGAAGGACGAATAGGCGCTCCACCAGTCGCGGAAGCCGATCCAGGCGCCATAGAGGCCGGAATCGATCCATGAATCGATCTTCAGCCAATCAATGAATTTGCCGCGGCCATTTCCTTGTAAGAAGTCCCGCAATTCAACCCGACCTCTTTGCTCGCAGCCCTTATCGGGTGCGCTATACCCGGCCGTCCGTCCGGGCGACCCTAAAGCCCAGTATACCCTGATTGGGGCTATTTATAGAGAATCCGCGGTGTTCCGCGAGCCCGAAATCGAAGGTCCGGCGTCTCAGCGCCCGAAGCCGGCCCAGCTTGTCCCCGTCTGCGTTAAGACGCCGCTAACCACGCACCGGACCGGCGGCGGCGCTAGTCGTCCACGACCGCGAAGCCTTTCCTCTCCATGCAATCCACATAGTCGGATTTGGAGGTCTTGCCGCGGAACAGCAGGATCCGGGTCACCGAGGAGATACCCTTGCGGCGGGCCTCCTCCAGGCACACCTCCTTGGCGGCCTCGAAGGCGCCTTTGGAGTCCTCGGTGGCTTGGGCCACGGCCCGGGTCGGCAGGAAGGAAACGTCGGGCGCAGCGGACTTGCGGCTGCACGCGCCAAGGCCTGAGGCCAAGAGCCCGGCCGCAAATAGCGCCACGCAGAACCTCGTCACGATGACAATCCCCCGACAGACCTTCGGCCACGAGTCAAACGGCGCGGACCCTGAAAGGCCCCGCCGCTCCCGGCCGTCCTCTTTCAACCTAGTCCCTTCCGGTGGGCCCTTGTACCGAGAGGCCGGTCAAAGGTTAAGGCCGGAAGGAACGCGCACCCTCGCCGGTTCCCTGGCGCGGCGGAGGGGCACATCGGGCGGAGTGTCGGCGCAAACCAAGGCAGCATCATGGACAGGGAGCAGGGCCTGCTCAGCCGGCAAGCCTTCTGCCAGCATTTCCGGCGCGGCAGCGTATTCAGCCTCACGGATAGTCTGTGCTAAGACTCCCCCGCAAACGAGGGGCCGACAAAGAGAACACCCTTGAAAGGGAATATTTGGGAGGGAGCCTTTACGCGATGCCGAATTTCGCCTTCACCCACCGCGTCGTTGCCTTGCGCCTTGTTCTGACGGCTGCTGTTCTGGCGCTTGGAGTCCCGACGCTTGCCCAGGATGGCCGGGCGCAAGACGCGTTTGACCTGTCCGTGCCGAAGCCGGGCGAAGAGGCGGCCGCATCGGCCAATCTGGACTGCGGCACCGAAATGCTGTCCGGCAGCGGTCCGGGCTTCACGGCGGACCGCGACGACGCCGAGGAAGCGGCGATCAACGGCTGGCTGGAAAAGGCCCACGCCATCTATCCCGAAGCCACATGGGATATGGCGAAGGACTCAAATCTCAGCTGCGCCGTGCAGGGGCTCTACTCGAAGTGCTTCGCGGACGCGATTCCCTGTAAGCCGAAGCCGGAATAGCACCGCGGCAGGCTTCTTTTTAAGGACAGGTCACGACCCTAAAGCACTCCAGGCAGCTCGAGGGCCCGCAGCATTTGTGGCCCGTGCCGCAATCGGAGTCCTGCGAGCACTGGCCGCAGAATGGCAGCGGCGCGACGTCGGCCCGGACGGGCGACATGATCTTGGTCTTGGGCAGTTGCGTGAAGGCGCCCGGAAGGCTTAGCCCCATGGCCGCGTCGGCGACCTGCTGTGGGGCCGGCGCATCGCTCTGCGCGACGCCAAGCCCGAGAACGAGCACCAAGCCGAACATGACGAAAGCGAGATAGATCATCCGCATGGCAGCATCCTCTCTCGTGTTCCGCGCGGGGACACGAGACGCTCCCGCGCCGGGCGTCGATCTTACGCCTGCGCCGGCCTTGAGAGAAGGGCCCCGCTGCGAAGGGCTTGGCGGACGATGGCGCCGTCAGCCGGCGGCGTGCGCGCCGTGCTCCATGGTGGTGTCGCGGGTCGCGAGCCAAGGCCGGAGCGTCGGGATTTTGTGCAGCGGCGATAGCTCGGGCTCAGGCCGCCAGCGGCGAGAAGCGGTTCTGCCGCCGCGAGGTGGAGCGGCGCCCTTTGGTGAGCACAGAGCGGGCGGGCTCGCGGCTCTTGCGCCAGGAGCGGGCAGTGCGCCGCCGATTCCGGCGGGTACGGGTGGGATGCATGGGGCTCTCCCATCGTTGATATCCTGCCCATGCTGACCCCGCCTTGGTTAATGAAGTCTTACCTCGTGGTTCAATCGGGGATGGGGCGTCGACCCCCGCGGCAATCGCGCGCGGGCCGGCGTAACGAGCCTGTCACATACGGCCGCTAGCGTGGCCTCACCTGATAAAGTGCCCTAGCGAAAGCCCCGGCGTCTTGCGAAAGCGAGCCGGGGCTTTCTCTTTAGGTGGTGTCACAAAACGGGTTGTCACCAATCCGTACACGCCTAAAATCTTGGCTCCGGGGAGTGCCGAGGAAACGGGTTCGCGATGGCCGAGCTCTGCGTCGAAGTCTTGGAGAACGGTCTTCGCGTGACCCAGCGCGGCACGCCGTTCGTCGTGACCTATATGAGGAACCAGGGGTCGCAGCTCCTGGAAGCTCAAGAGCTCCTGGCCTTGCCGGAAATCGACGGACAACAAGCCTCCTTCCTCGCCGCCGCATGGAAGGCCGCCTACGCCAAGGCCAAGGATCTCGGCTGGCTTTGAGGGCGCTCGACAAATCCTAGGAAAAAAGTCCTTGACAGCGTGACGCTGTTTGCCTAGTGTTCGGCTACAACGCGACACGTGGGCGAGACACCGTTTCGATCCACCGCGTTGAGACGCCGCGCCCAGCAATGGGGCGGCGTTGTTAGTTTCTAGCGCCGGGTCCTCGCGTCTACGACCGGGGCATGGTCAGCAAAAGACGCGCGATGGTGAAAATGGCGAGGCCGGCGATCAGCCCGAGGCCTGCGCCTTGCTCCATCAGAACGGCGCCGATCGTCATCCCGGCAAGCGCGCTGGCGATGAGACCGAAGACCCAAATCGCAATGGTCCGAAACATGTCGCCTCCAGGCGCGCGGTCGCTGTTCGATAGGGAGCCACTTCGATAGACGCTCGGTTCCGGAACCGCAAACGCTAAGCACGGCGCATTTTCGCTCGCTCCGGAAGGGGGAGGGAGGGCGCACATACAACAACAAGAACAGTACGCCATGATCCCGGACGAACCTCTTGGGGAGGAGGGCGGTGCGTACAGCGTCGACTGGGACGCGGTCCGCCACGACTTTCTCTATAGCGGCATGTCGCAGCGGCGCATCGCCTGGAAGCACGGCACCACGGCCGGGACTTTACGCAAATACATGCGCGACGGCGGCTGGGAACGGCAAATCCGGCAGGTGAACACGCCGCGCTGTCATGCTAGGGTCTGCCCGCTTTTCAAAAGACGGGAGGGACTCATGGCCATTCAGCTGACACCACCGACGAAGAACGTCTTCTATCTGTCCATCATCTGCGCGGTCGTGGCGATCGTGCTCTATATCCTTGGCGTCCTCGGCGTCATCGGCGGCGGCTTCATGGCCGTGGCCCATATCGCCTTCTGGATCGGTATGCTGGGCTGGGCGCTGCTGATGGCAGGCGTCGCCATGAAGGGCGTCTAGGGCCGGCAGGTCTCCCCGGGGCGCCTCCGCCCCGAACCTGAAGAGACTTTCATAATGCTGCAACGCTTTGGCGAGGTGCTGCCGGAGTGTGAGGTCAGGTGCGCGCCCGTCTGTGAAGTGGTCTGTATCGTTGCGCCACCCGGGCGATGCGCGCCTGCTAAGTCCAAAAAGCGCGTTACAATTGCGTCCTCTGAGGCAAAGTTTTCAATTTCAAGGACAAGGTCGTTTTGATTACCGGGGCGGCGCAAGGCTTCGGTCGTACACTAACGAACGCCTTCGCCGAGCGGGGCGCGAAGCTCGCTTTGCTCGACAGCGCCACCTTGGTATCCACCCGCACCACGTTCCGCTTCAACGACGATCTCGAAGACGTATGGGGCGAGATCTCGGCCAGCGTCAAGTTTTTCAACGTGACCCAAACCACGGCCCTCTTCGCCAAGGTCGACGTCAACCTCGGCGACGACGTCTCATGCGCTTACGGAGCGACCACAATTGTTTTGTTCATCGGCGGATCGGCGATCTGCGAAACCGCTCCGTCAAACCACTCGACGATAAGCGCCGTAGGCGCCGGGCTGTTCTTCGGCACCCCGATGACGAATTGCGTCGTACGGTCCGAGGACAGCCCCTCGCCGGCGATGTAGGTGTACACGGGAGCGTGGATGCCTTCAAGACGGACGCGCGCGCCAATGCTTTGCGGCGTATCCGGGAGTCGGACGGACAGAAACCGGCCATCGGTCCGATTGAGGTAGGCGCGTGCCGCGCCGTCCATATTTGCCCATACGACATCATTGCGCCCGTCGCCGTCGAGGTCTGTGATCAACGGAACATGTCCGTAGCTAGCGTTCACGGCAGCATTCGAGGTGAAGAATCGTGGAGATGTCCCGCCGCCACCGAGCAGCAGCTTGCCCGGCAGCTTGAAGAGGCGATGCACCGGCCATTTGACGTAGTTCTCCGCGACCAGCAGGTCCAGAATGCCGTCGAGATTGATGTCGTCGAAACTTGCGCCCCAGCCGAAGCCGAACCCGGCGACGCCAGCCGCTACTGTGATGTCGGCAAAGTGGAACCCGCCGTCATTGCGTAGGAGCAGCCATTCATAAGCGAGCTTCTGGTCGTCTCGCCGGTCTCCTTTGATCAGCGGCGTCGGAATCGAGTTGCCAATGTTGCTGAGGAACACATCGATATCGCCGTCGGCGTCGATGTCGCCGAAAGCGAGGCCCATCCAGAATCCGTAACCGAAGGGAAAATCTAGCCGAGCGAATTTACCGTTGCCGAGGTTGCGTAGAAATTCGATTTGGCCGGTGTTCTGAGCCAACACGAGGTCAAGCCATTGGTCGTTATCAAGGTCGATGAACGATGCAGTGAACGTGTTCTGCAGCCCGCCCGATACGTCGTCCGTCACGTTGGCGAATTTAAGATCACCTTCATTACGAAGCAGTACGTTGCGCTTGGCGTGGGTCGGATCGTTGAACACGGGCGAGCGGAATTTTTCCGGCGCAACGAACAGGCTGATGTAGAGGTCGACCTGACCATCGCGGTCGAAATCGCCCGCCGTGAGAGCCATCGGCACTGCATCGGCCGGAAACTCGACGTCAAGCCGCTTGCGCTCGAAACGCCGACCATAATTGATCCAGAGAACAAGTCCCGAGTGCCCGACGGTCAAAAGGTCGACGCGCCCGTCACGGTTGATGTCTATGGATAGCGCGCCGTAAGTCGCCTGATCGTCACCGAGACCGACCTCAGCAGCGATGTCGACAAGCTTGCCGTCCCGCCACGCAAGCAGCGCGTCCGGTTGCCCGTCGGAGCCTCCGAGAAAAACCGCATCGCGCCCGGAGTCGTCGACATCGATGGCCGCAGCGGCAAGCAGCGGATGACTGGTCCCCTTGGACCACCGGTGTGTGAAAGGGGTGGGGATCGACACGAGATTGGGTTTGGCGACGGTCGCAGGGGGCGGGCGAACAGCCTCGGCGGGCACTAGCACGACGTAGGCCCCCGCGACTACGAGAACAAGCACTGCGGTTAGAACAGCCAAGATGTTGCGCCCCATGATTGAGATCCCCCTGATTGTGGGCCTCGTCATCGGTCCCCGCTGAGCGCAATACGTGCTTCTGCGCAGAGCCCAGAACCCGAGACCGGCAATCAGCTTCTCTCATAGCCATCGGAGAGACAATCCAGACCAAGCCATTATCTCTGACTGGCGCGTTGTCCCTTGTCCAGGCAAAGCCATCGCCTGCTGTACTGGTCTGAACATGTCCGCTTAGGGTCAGAAGCGGCCCTTGCGCCTTGGCCAGACCACGTCTGGTTTGGGCCCAAGAGGGGACTTGCTCGGTTTCGGCATAGAGGTCCGCTAAGTGCCAGAAGTGGACATTCACGTGAATCGCAGCGGAGTCTTTCGCAGCAAAAAGGCGGCCCTCAGCGAGCCGCCCTAAAACCTTCTCTAGCATTCGATACTTAGCCCTTAGGCGTGTACCAAATGGGCGACGTGTAGGCGCGTTCTTGGGTGGTCATGGGAACGTCGTCCGACATCTCAACATCGAAGCGCTTGGCGTCATAGGCGGTCCAGCGGGGCGTAGGGATCTCAATCACCCGCGCATAGTAGAACGCACGCTGGTTCGGATCGAAGTCCGGGTCTTCCCAGACAGTGATCAGCTCAGGGGCGCCAATCGTGTTGGTCCAAGTGGCCTTCTCGACATCCACGGTGTCCCCGACTGCCGGCAGCTTGCCGTCGGAACCCGGTTTGCGCGCACCTGACCAGACGACGTCATAGACCTTCTCTTGCGTCTTGCCGTCGGCGTCGAGCCAACCCTTGACGATCTGGATGCGATCGAGATTGGCGCCGATCGGGTCCTTCAGCGCGGCGACAAGGAAGCTTGGAGACTTGCCCTCAGGCGGATTCTCCAGGTCGCCACCCATGGGTACGCCTTTGGCATAACCGATCTCGGCCGGCGTTCGGCTGGTGGCGTCGCTGTCGTTGAAGTCCCAGCCCCCGAAGAACCGCAAGCCGATACGCGATCCGGTGGTACCATAGACCTCCTTACGCTGCATCGCGTCGAAGATGGCGCGCCGCGTATTCTCAGGCGCCCAAACGGCCGCAAGACCCGAGGCCGCCATCTCCCATCCCAAGATTCGGGTCGGGCCGAACTCGCCGACCACGTGCTCCCAGCGGTGCGGCTCCGGTTCGACGCCGGCGTGCTTGCCGAAGAAGTTGTCCTCCTGCGCCGTGGCCAAGGCGGTGTGGCTGTCGGTGGAGCCAACCATGCCGAACTTGTACGGGTTCGTGCCAAGACCGTCCTCAAGCTTCAGCCCGTTCTTCAGAGCCTCGCGCGCATACTCGTATTGCAGCATGTCGTCTTCTTTCGGGACTGGGCCAAGGTTCGACTTGTCCCAGGTCTCGTAGTCCGCGAACTCGTCATTCGGCGACAGGAAGGGATGTGCCTCGCCGTCGCCCTTGATCTGGGTGACCTCGTACATCGGCTCCCATTTCGCCCGGGTCTCGGCATAGTCGCCGGTCAACGGCTTGCCGGTTGCCGGGTTGGTCTCGACAGGAAACATGAGGCCGTTTGAGACGTTGCCGTTATGCGCCAGCGCCAGCACGCGGCCGCCAGTCTTGTCCTCGTAAGCCTCCATCCACTTCCAGAGGTCTTCAGGATTGAAACTGCTCTCCGTGGTGAACGGCAACATCTGCTGCGCGCGGATGGCTCCGTCGCGGTACAGAACGTTGCGGTGCAGATTGTTGCCGCCCTCCGTCGGGGTCCACTCATAGCCAATGATCGTCGTGAACCTGCCAGGCTCGTTGTACTTGTCGGCCGTCTCGAGGTACTCGTCCCAAACTGTCTGAACGAACCGTGGATCGAGCGCCGCGGCCGGCATCTTGATCTCGCTGATCCCGGCGAAGGACTCGATCACTTCCATAGTGGCTTGCAGCGCCTCGTCTCCGCCTTCGTTGATACGCTTGTTCCAGTCGCGCAGCTGAGGGTCCCGCATGAGCGTGACGTCACCTGCGACGATCTCATTCATGGCGCCCATGCCGTCGGAGTGATCGGAGACCACGAGCCAATCAAGCGGCCGCGACAGCCGCACATTGAGGCCGTGGCTGGTCTTGATTTCCTCGCCGCGGGCAAAGCGGTAGGCTTGCTCCGGGTCGAGCGTCACACCGAAGGCCCGTGCGTCCAGCGAGTTCGAGGTATGCAGGTGCGTGTCCCCCCAGAGCGGGCGGTTCGGAAACTGGCGCCCTGCATAGGGCGAGAAGTTCTCCCGCTTGAACAAGCCAACATCGCCGGCCGAGAGCGACATCTCGCCGACCTGGCCGCCAACCTTCTCCTCCTCTGCGAGCGCCGAAACGGGGACGACGCAGGATGTCACCGCAAGCAGTGTCAGAATCTTCGGGGTGATGTTCATTGCACCAGTCCTCCCTGACTGTGGCTAGCCCTTAGGCGTGTACCAGATGGGCGACGTGTAGACTTAACGCGGAGCCGGGGGAGCACGCAACTAACCTGGATGCACGACTTTGATGTCGAGAACTCTCTGGAAGGCGATCTCGGCCTGCTCACAATCTTTTTCCCGCTGTCAGGATGCTCCCCGCCGCCCGCCAGTCTTGCGTGATCGGGCGGCAGAGGCACCAACCGGCCGATAGCCAACAAGCTCTCGATGCCCGCTTTGGGTCAAGAGCCAACCTAGCGGCCGGTCCACGGGCACGTCCGCTGAGTGCCAAAAAACGGAAGTCAGGCCCATGTGGTAAGTCCGCTACTTTGCTAAGCCCTCTACCAACGTCCGAGCAATCCGACGTTCACCGTCTGCGACGCGATGCCTACCTTGGCCCAATGGCGCTTCACAGATTCGAGCAGCCCGTGCACTGGTTGGCATAAGTCAACGAGATCTTGCCGCTCTCGCTTCTGCGGGGCTAGCAACCGTAAAGCGAATTGAAGCCTCCCCTGACGTCCGCGGAGCGGCGGACACCTACTGGAAGCTCCAGACGGCTCTGGAGGAAGCGGGTGTGGAATTCATCCCTGCGGACGACGAGATGGGCCCGGGAGTTCGACTTAGGGACAAACGACGAAGGCGAGACCCTTAGAACCGCTAGGTCGCCTTGGCTGCCGTTTTGCAAAACGAACCCAATTGCTGCGAAGCAGCAACGGTAGGTTCCAAAGGCGTGCCGTCTACCGTTCGTGTATCGTCTTCTGCAGCGTATCGCCACTCCAACGTAGCCCGCGACCCCCTGGCTTTGGCCGATTTTTCGCGCGCGTTTACCGCGCGTTAAGCAAAGTCTCACAAATACTTTACGTGCCGCACTGGCGAGGCGGTAAGAGCGGGCCATTGTATTCGGCGTTCCGGTCCCTACATGTTCGTTAACTGATGGAGGATCGCATATGACGGCCGCGTGTTGGGCGCTCCAACGCAGCATGTACCAGACGCTCTCCAACGCGTCTGAGCTGACGTCGCTTCTTGGCGGCGACGGCATCTATAGCAATCCGCCGCCGGCGGCCGAATTCCCCTTTATCACCATCGGGCAGACCGTGGACCTGGATTGGAGCACGGGCACCGAGGATGGCAACGAACACAGCATCACGCTGCACATCTGGTCGCGCGCTGACAGCGCCCTGGAAGTGCACGAGATCACAGAGGTCGTGCGCAATCTGCTGCACGACCAGGCCCTGACGCTCGACGACCACGAACTGGTCAACCTCCGGCACGAGTTCTCGCAAGCGCGAATCGATCCGGACGGTGAAACCCTGCACGGCATCGTGCGCTATC
>Ga0209013_10001055_pt1 | contig 25503 bp, 24 predicted proteins | sample Cruoilmetagenom2_FD_187291 | JGI IMG/M metagenome (GOLD analysis project Ga0209013, IMG submission 187291) | Oil polluted marine microbial communities from Coal Oil Point, Santa Barbara, California, USA - Sample 2 (SPAdes) (version 2) | ecosystem: Environmental > Aquatic > Marine > Oil seeps ... | reverse complement strand
CATCAGGTAAAATTCAAAAGTTTATGTTGCGTGAACTATCTGTTGAAAGAATTGGCGTTCAGCCATAAGATACCTCTTTCTAGAGTGAAAATAAAAAATATGGGTATAATGACATGGTTTCGTTTCTTGATACCTACTAATGTTAGAAATTTGTCGTATTTCCCGGGAAATATGAAAACGCTGTCAAACGCTGGAAATATAGTGTTCTAGGCACTTTTTTTCTAAAAATAACTCGTTCTTCTTAATAATGCGTGTTATGATAACAAAGAATTATGCTTAGTTCATACAAAGGAGGAAAAAATATGTCAGATCATGCATTTCAATTAATTGCTATTATTATTTACATGTCAGCCATGTTGATTATTGGTTATTATGCTTTCAGACGTACTTCTAACTTAACAGATTACATGTTAGGTGGTCGTTCATTAGGACCTGCAGTTACTGCCCTTAGTGCAGGAGCAGCGGATATGTCAGGTTGGTTATTAATGGGACTACCTGGTGCTATTTATGCATCAGGTTTAGTAGAAGCTTGGATTGCGGTTGGTTTAACAATCGGTGCCTACCTAAACTGGTTATTTGTTGCACCACGTTTACGTGCGTATTCCCAGGTTTCAAATGATTCAATCACGATTCCAAGTTATTTAGAGAATCGTTTAAAAGACACATCACGCTTATTGCGAATTGTCTCTGGAATCATTATTCTTATATTCTTTACGTTCTATGTATCTTCAGGAATGGTAGCGGGAGGGGTATTCTTTGAAAGTTCATTTGGACTTGATTACCATTCTGGTTTACTCCTTGTTTCTGCAGTAGTAATCGCGTATACATTATTTGGTGGTTTCCTAGCCGTGAGTTATACGGATTTTGTTCAAGGTCTAATTATGTTTTTGGCTTTAATTCTAGTTCCGGTTATCGGTATCTTTATGGTTGGTGGACTTGATGGAGCGGCAGAAAGCATTCGCTCAATCGATACTTCACGTTTGAGCATGCTTGAGGGTGCATCTCTATTAGGCGTACTTTCAGCAGTTGCTTGGGGACTTGGTTACTTTGGTCAGCCCCATATCATAGTACGCTTTATGGCAATCAATTCAGTTAAAGAAACAAAACAAGCACGTCGTATTGGTATTGGTTGGATGGCTTTAAGCTTATTGGGCGCAATTGCAACTGGTTTGATTGGTATTGCTTACTTCCAACAAAATCCTGGTGCATCACTAAGTGATCCTGAAGCGATATTTATCGAATTAGGGCAAATTATCTTCCATCCTTTCATTGCAGGAATTATGTTAGCTGCGGTGTTAGCAGCTGTTATGAGTACAATTTCATCTCAGTTAATCGTAACTTCTTCTGCTTTGATTGAAGATTTATACAAAATTGTTGTGAAAAAACAATCGTCTGACAGAGAATATGTTAATTTAGGTCGTATTGCCGTATTGGTTGTCTCAATCGTAGCGGCGTTCTTGGCTTGGGAGCAAAATGCTTCCATCCTAGATTTAGTTGCATATGCTTGGGCAGGCTTCGGTGATGCTTTCGGTCCAGTAATCTTGTTATCATTGTTCTGGAGAAAGCTGACAACATGGGGCACGTTATCTGCAATGATCGTTGGTGCAGTTACCGTTGTTATATGGGGTAACAGTGAGTATTTAACTGGTATCATGTACGAAATCGTACCGGGATTCATTTTAGCTCTAATATTTGCAGTAGTGGTAAGTTTGATTACTTACCGTCCAAATACTGAAATTGATCGTGAATTTAATGAAACTGTTGAGTTAATGAAAAAAGAGAATTAAATTTCACCCTACCCACAACTTTTATTAGTTGTGGGTATTTTATTGTGAATTTTACTCTAATAAGCTAGGTTAATCTATCCGTCTTAAGAAAGTGGTGATGTTCATGCTAGAACTGGATCATGTGGTGTATTTTAGTAAACAGTCTCCTCAAGAAAACGTGCAAAAACATAAAGGTACCGCGATTGGTGGTCGGCATAAAAGTTGGGGAACCGTAAATGCGTTAACATATACCCAAAATAGTTATATTGAATATTTGTCAGTAGAAAATAATGAAATAGCCAAACAATCAAACCATCCGCTCATTACACTTTTATTAAACGACTTAGAAGATGGGGAAGGTTGGGGGACCATTTGTATGCGCGTCAATCAAATCGAAGTATTGAATGAAAGATTGTGCAATCAAGGGTTGAGTACATCTGGTGTGATAAATGCTGAACGTGAGACTATTTCTGGATTTGTTCGAAAGTGGAAAATGTTGTTCATCAATCAGAATGTTTCTGATGAATTGCCGTATCCATTTTTTATCGAATGGGAGGAACCGTTTGAAGAGCGTATGCAAAGTTTAAGGGAAGATGGTAGCATACAGGCGTATAATGAACAACTTCAAATTTCGGAATGTGTCATCGCTGTAAATGATCCTACTTCCCAAGTAATGGAATGGGCAAATATTTTAGATGTTAATCATGAAAACCATACAATTGTTTTACCTAACACTACAATAGTTTTCCAACATAATGTCGAGGGGAAAAATCGATTGAAGATGGTGAAACTAGTACAAGATAACTAGTATGGTAGTCCAACACATGCCCTAAAGGCATGTGTTTTTTTGTGGAAATCTATTAATTTAAAATTTATTTAAATAGAGTTTGACATTTTATGCTAATATTGTTTTAATTTTATTAGTATTCTGAAAAATCAAATTAAAAAGAGGTGGAAAGAATGGTTGTAGTAGACAAGGAAAAATCAGGTGTAAGAGAACCATCGAACGTACCGGATTTTGCATTAATTGAAAGATCAGTAGGTTTTCAACAACTCATGAAAAAGAAAAAACGTTTTTTAGTACCTAGTATTTTATTATTTTTAGGCCTTTATATTTTGTTTCCTCTTATCATTTCGTATACAGATATTTTGAACGCTTCGTTTATTGGTGATATTTCATGGTCATGGGTCTATGCTCTCGGATTATTTGTTATGACTTGGACTCTTGTAACCGTTTACATGAAGAAAGCTGCAGAATTTGATCGAATGGCTGAAGAAACGTTAAAAGAATTTAATTACGAGGAGGAAAAAGTACAATGAATCCAACTGTCGTAATTTTATTCTTGCTTATTGTAGGAATCACACTTGTTATAACTTATTTTGCAGCAAAGAAAACAAATACTGCCAGTGAATTTTATACAGCAGGTGGCGGGTTGAGTGGTTGGCAAAATGGTTTGGCAATTTCTGGAGACTACTTATCGGCTGCCTCTTTTCTAGGGATTGCTGGCGCAATCGCTCTTTATGGATTTGATGGATTCCTATTCTCTATTGGTTATCTTGTTGCATATTTAGTCGTACTATTTATCGTAGCTGAACCCTTACGGAACTTAGGGAAGTATACATTAGCGGATATGATCAATTCTCGTTTTGATGCAAAAAAAGTTAGAGCAGGGGCTGCTTTAAGCTCGCTAACAATTGTCATATTTTATATGATTGCACAACTCGTTGGAGCTGGCGCACTTATTCAATTATTATTTAATATTCCATATTGGATTGCCGTACTTTTAGTTGGTATTATGATGACAATCTATGTACTTTTCGGCGGTATGACCGCAACAAGTTGGGTGCAAATTATTAAAGCCGTTTTATTAATGGCTGGAACGACCATTATCTCATTTTTAGTATTAGCAAAGTTCAATTTCAACATTTTGGAAATGTTTACAGCTATGAAGACGGCAACACCACATGGAGCTGACTTTTTAAATCCAGGTGTTAAATATAAAATGCCACTTGATACACTTTCCCTTATGATTGCACTTGTTCTAGGAACAGCTGGATTACCACATATATTAATGCGTTTCTTTACTGTACGTGACGCAAAAACCGCAAGAAGTTCGGTAATGTGGGCAACGTGGATCGTTGGAATTTTCTATGTTATGACGATTTTCTTAGGTTTTGGTGCAGCTGCATTTGTTGGACAAGACTTGATCGTGGCGACAAATCCTGCGGGTAATATGGCAGCACCATTATTAGCCCAGGCTCTTGGCGGAGATTTATTAATGTCATTCGTTTCGGCGGTAGCATTTGCTACGATTCTAGCTGTAGTTGCTGGATTAGTACTTTCAGGCGCATCGGCATTTGCACATGACATTTATGGACAAATCATTAAAAAAGGAAAAGCAACTGAAAAACAACAAATGAATGCTGCACGCTATGCTTCAGTAGGAGTAGCGGTGTTTTCCATTATATTAGCTCTAGGTGCTCAAACTTTAAATGTAGCTTTCCTGGTATCACTTGCATTTTGTATTGCCGCAAGTGCCAATTTGCCAGTAATCATCTACACAATTTTTTGGAAAAAGTTCAATACAGCTGGTGCATTATCTTCCATGATTACAGGATTAGTATCAGCTCTTATTTTAGTGTCAATTAGTCCAAGCGTGATGAATCCAGTTGAAGGTGCCGCGATTATTACAGGGAATCCAATATTCCCATTAACGAATCCGGCACTATTATCAGTACCACTTGGTTTCCTAGGCGGCTGGATTGGAACGATGCTTACGAAAGAAGTAGACGAAGCGAAGTTTGCGGAAGTAAAAGTAAAAGCCAATACAGGTGGCTTCAGACAATTGTAAATAGTTGTTACACATTTAAATAGTATGCTACGATATACACATACTAAGGAACGGAGGTTTTCCAAATGATTGATTACAAATTCCGATGGAACACTTTGCGATGAAACTGAATAAAGCAAAGAACTGCTACTGCAGTTAAATCGGGATAGGTCTATCCATTTTGAAAACCATAATATTTTCAAGAAAAGAGAGGGACTAGTCTACCTCTCTTTTTTTATACATTTGTAGTGGTAAAAAAAGGAACTCCCGATTTTCTCTCAGTAGAATGATGAGGAGGAAACTGAATGGAAGAATTAGTGGAACGTGCCATAGTGGTCGGAGTGAATTTAAATAAAGATAATCACTTTGAATATGGCTTAGAGGAATTACACAATTTGGCAGAAGCGCTTAATGTCGAAGTGGTGGGTGAAGTTACACAAAATTTAGAACGAGCACATCCTGCACATTACGTAGGAAAAGGGAAAGTTGATGAAATAAAAGCTTTTTTCGAGGAAACTGAAGCAAACCTCGTGATTTTTAACGATGAGTTGTCACCTTCTCAAATTCGTAACTTAGAAGCAGCTCTAGAATGTAAAGTAATCGATCGAACGATGTTGATTTTGGATATCTTTGCTCGACGTGCGAAATCACGAGAAGCACAGATGCAAGTGGAGTTGGCCCAACTTCAATACATGTTACCTCGATTAATTGGTTTACGGGCATCACTAGGTCGACAAGGCGGAGGCACGGGTGGTGGCTTTAAAAACCGTGGTGCTGGTGAAACGAAGCTAGAACTAGACCGACGTAAAATTGAAGATCAAATTGCAAAACTACGGAATGACTTGGAGCATGTAAAAGACCAACGAGAAACGCAACGTAAACAACGCCGTAAAAACGAAGTGCCCGTTGTCTCAATCGTAGGTTACACGAATGCGGGGAAATCAACAGTCATGAATCGTCTCCTTGCAAAAATGGGGCAAATAGAAGAGAAGCAAGTCTTTGAAAAAGACATGCTATTCGCGACACTTGAAACATCCGTCCGTCAAATCCGTTTACCTGACCAAAAAGAATTTCTACTCACTGATACTGTTGGTTTTGTCAGTAAATTACCAACCCATTTAGTGAAAGCTTTCCGCTCAACACTAGAAGAAGCGCGGGATGCAGATTTATTGCTTCATGTAGTGGATGTTTCAAATGATGAATACCGCTATATGATGGATGTTACGAACGAAACGCTGCAAGCGGTTGGTGTTGAAAACGTACCAACTGTGGAAGTCTTTAACAAATCTGATTTATCAGGAGTAACCTATCCACATGTCAATGACAATAGCATTTGGATTTCTGCAAAAGAGAGTGCTGGATTGGATGAGTTGCTCGACGTAATTAGTTCACATATTTTTGCTAACTATATTACATGTCGTTTACTCATTCCGTATGATCGTGGGGATGTAGTCTCATATTTAAATGAAAATGCGTCTGTTCAAGATTCCGAATATGAGGAAGAAGGCACATTGATAAAAGTAGAATTAAAACAAGCTGATTACGAACGTTTCAGTGAGTTTGTTTTAGATAAATAAAAAAACGCATTTCCGAATAATCGGGAATGCGTTTTTTCGTTTAACGGTATGAATTTTGCGTGATTGTCGCAACTAATCAAATTCCCTTAATCTTTTAAATCTCTTGAAATTGAATGTTATGAAGTCGTGCAAACAATCCATCCGCTTCCACTAAGTCTGAATAAGTTCCATCTTCTGCAATTCCTTCTTTTGTTACGACAAGTACACGGTCAGCGTCACGTATCGTTGCAAGACGATGGGCAATAATAAGAGTTGTACGATTTTCAGCTAACTCAGTTAAAGCTTGTTGAATGATTTTCTCTGTCTCGGTATCAAGTGCAGAAGTTGCTTCATCCAAGATTAAAATCGGTGGGTTCTTCAAGAACATCCGAGCAATTGCTAGACGTTGCTTTTGACCACCAGATAGTTTAAGTCCACGTTCACCAATTTGAGTATCATATCCATTAGGAAGGTCAGCAATGAAATCTTGTAAATGTGCTTTTCGAGCAGCATCCATTATTTCTTCTTCAGAAGCGTCTTTTTTACCATAAGCAATATTCTCAAGAATTGTTCCTGTAAATAAGAATACATCTTGTTGTACAATCCCAATTTGAGAACGTAATGAATGCTTAGTTAGATCTCGAATATCATATCCGTCAATACTTATTGAACCATCCGTAACGTCGTAAAAGCGAGGAATTAATGAGCAAATCGTCGTTTTACCAGCTCCAGAAGGACCAACGAATGCGACAGTTTCTCCAGCTTTCACTTGAAGGTTAATATCGGTAAGAACTTCCTGGTGTCCTTCATAGCTGAAATGAACGTCTTTAAAGGTGATATCCCCCTTTAGATGGTCAACTTTCTGGGCATTTGGACGATCGACGATTTCTGGGTCTTGATCAATTAATTCTAAAAAGCGTTTAAAGCCTGCCATTCCTTTAGGATAAAGCTCGAGTAGAGCACTAATTTTATCAACAGGTTTAATTAGAACATTGATAAATAAGACAAAACTGACGAGCTCTCCATATGACAACTTTCCATTAAAGGTAAACCAGGCACCAACGACTAAAACAACCAATGTCATGAGACGCGTCATCATGTAAATAGTGGAATGGGTTCCAGCCATTACTTTATAGGCAACGAGTTTTGCTATTCTAAATTGCCCATTATCCTTTTTAAAGCGATTAATTTCGAATTCTTCATTTGTAAACGATTGAACCACTCGTGCTCCTGACACACTATCTTCCACGCGGCCATTGACATCCGCTATTTTGACGTACATGTTTTTCCAGGCTTGATTCATTTTAATGTTGCTGATTGCTACGAGTACAATGAGGAAGGGAATCATGATAATTGCAATGATAGCCAGTTCGGGATTGATATTGTACATAATCACAAAAGCCCCAATGAAAGTCATAATTGCAATGAAAAAATCTTCTGGTCCATGGTGTGCAAGTTCGCCGATATCAAATAAATCGTTGGTGATACGACTCATGACATGACCAGTTTTCGTATTATCAAAAAAACGAAAAGATTGGCGTTGAACATGTGTGAACAGCTGTTCACGCATATCGGTTTCAATGTTAATACCGAGTTTATGGCCCAAGTAACTGACGATAAATTGTAAACCTGTGCTAATCACATATACAAGTAGAAGCAAGATGCTAACTGTAACGATGGTTCCCCATTCGCCAGTTGGTAAGAGTTTATCAATAAACCATTGAACCGCTAAAGGAAAAGCAAGTTCTAGAATGGCGACCACGACTGCACTCGTGAAATCAATGATAAAGAGTCGTCTGTGAGGACGATAATATGAAAAGAATTTTTTCAGCATATGGAGTTCTCCTTGGTGTTTTTGATACAGGCAATTATAACGGATATGGAGAATAAAGACGACATAAAACTTCAAGAACCGAAGGATATCAAAGTATTTCAAGTTCCGAATGTTTTTTGACAATTCATAAAGAGCGCGTTAGAATGTAACAGTTGTCTTTTTGCTGATAGTTTTTTGCGGGCTTTATTATCAGTATATTTTGCACATTCACTTAAAAAAAGTGTAAATAGTGCATTTATTAAATCAATTAGAAAGTAGGGAAAAGAATGACGACAAAACAAGAAATCGTCAAGTCGGTTCCTCAAAAAGGTTTCTTTGGGCATCCGAAAGGTTTACTAAGTTTGTTCTTTACAGAGTTTTGGGAGCGTTTCTCATACTACGGTATGCGTGCGATTCTACTCTACTATATGTACTACGAATTGAACCAAGGTGGACTTGGTTTAGATCGATCAACTGCGAACTCGATAATGGCGGTATACGGTTCACTCGTATACATGTCAGGGATTATCGGGGGATGGATAGCTGACAGACTATTTGGTACCACCAAAACAGTATTTTATGGTGGCGTAATGATTATGTTGGGGCATGCCGTTTTAGCTTTACCAGGTGGCTTGACTACGTTATTCGTATCAATGGCCTTTATTATCATCGGTACAGGATTACTGAAACCAAATATCTCAAGCATTGTGGGCGATATGTATGCTGAAAACGATGTTCGTCGTGATTCAGGGTTCAGTATCTTCTATATGGGCATTAACTTGGGCGCATTCATTGCACCATTTATCGTAGGTACGGTTGGTCTCGATTACAATTTCCATTTAGGTTTTGGACTCGCGGCAGTCGGTATGTTCTTCGGTTTAGTTGTATTTATGATGACTAAAAAGAAATTCCTTGGATTGGCAGGATCATTTGTACCGAATCCTTTGACGAAAGATGAGCGTGTGAAAGTGTTTTCAAGAATTGCAATTGCAATAGTCGCAATCTTGGTAATTGGTTATTTCTTGATCACTAATGGCATCATGACCATTGACGTCTTTACGATGATTGTATCGATTTTAGGAATCGTGATTCCAACGATTTACTTTATCGTGTTATACCGCAGTGCAAAAACAAATGCAGATGAAAAATCACGTGTTCTTGCTTATATCCCATTGTTCGTAGCAGCTATGATGTTTTGGGCAATTCAAGAACAAGGGGCTATTATTTTAGCTCAATATGCTGATGAACGTACGAATTTAGTGCTTGGATCATTTGAGATCAATCCAGCATGGTTCCAATCATTGAATCCACTTTTCATCATTGCCTTAGCACCAGTATTTGCATGGCTTTGGGTGAGACTGGGGGAAAAACAACCATCAACACCTAAAAAGTTTGCACTCGGTTTGTTCTTTGCCAGTATGTCATTCTTAGTTATGATCATTCCGGCTTATATGAACGGAACAGAAACGCTTGTTAGCCCTTGGTGGTTAGTACTAAGTTTCTTCTTAGTTGTTCTTGGAGAATTATTACTTTCGCCAGTTGGACTTTCTGCTACAACGAAATTAGCTCCTGCAGCATTTGCTGCACAAACCATGAGTCTATGGTTCTTAACTAGTGCTTCTGCACAAGCAATAAATGCACAGGTAGTAAAATTATATAATCCTGAAAATGAAATTGCTTATTTCGGTGTTATAGGTGCTGTTGCATTAATCATCGGTTTATTATTGTACTTCTTCTCACCAGTAATCGAAAAATTCATGCGCGGCATAAAATAGTAAGTAAGATAACCTCCTGTTATGGGAGGTTTTTTTATGTCTTTTACGAAGATGGACTCTTTTTTGAACCCACTGGATATTTCCAATTGAAACTTTTTAAGGGTACACTCGTATTAAGTACTAAATACAAAATAATAGAATAGGTGGGGATCGTATGAAAAAGTGGATGACCGTCATGGCTGCTAGTTTATTATCATTTAGTTTAGTTGCGTGTAACTCAACTGCAACGCCGACTTCTAAGACATCCGAAGAAAACACAAGTGAATTAACACTCGAGCAAGTATTTAAAAAGTCTCTTGCACAGTCTGAAACAATTGAGAGTTTAAGTGCTTCACTCGATATGTCTCAGTTAATAGAAATGCCGTCACAATCTGTGTCTATGAATACAACTTCTAATATGACAATGGATATGATGGTAGAGCCCCTTAGTGTATATCAAAAAGGAACGACAACAATGACAGTACCTGGCGATGAGTCTTCCACGGAACCACAGGAAGTTGTAATGGAAAGTTATATGACTGAAGATGGATTCTTCATGCATGACAACATGTCGCAGCAATGGATGAAGTTGCCCTCAGACATGTATGATCAAATGATGGCTATGTCAGATAAACAAGCAGATCCTGCTCAACAGTTAAAAGATCTAGAACCTTTTATTAAAGATTTTACTTTTGAGCAAACGGACACTGAATATGTGTTGAAGTTAGCAGCTTCAGGTGAACAATTCAATGAATTAATCCAAAAACAACTAACTGAAATGATGCCAGAAGCGTTGGTTGAGGGAGAAGAATTGCTAAAAGGAATTAACATCGAAAATGTTAATTATGAAATCTTTATTGACAAGGAAACTTTTAATACGTCGGCATTAAACATGGTGATGGATATGACGATGGCAGTGGAAGGCGAAGAGATGAAATTGTCTCAAGATTTAAAGTCTATATTTAGTAATTACAATAAAGTTGAACCTATTAAAGTTCCTCAAGAAGTACTCGATAGTGCACAAGAAATGTGAAAAACAGCTCGCTAAAGTATTACTTTAGCGAGCTGTTTTTTTATGTGAATTGGAAGGAACTTGGCTAGTTGCAACAATATCGTGAAGAGTTGCGACAAAAACAGGGAAAGTTGCGACAATATCGTGAAGAGTTGCAACAAAAACAGGGAAAGTTGCAACAATATCAAGATAACTCTCGCCAATCTAAAGAAAAGTAACAAACTAACTCAATTTGCACTGTCCGTACGTTAGGAACAGCGCTTCGTTATCTAATTGAAAATCATTTTCACTTAGTTGTTGACCTTGGAATTGTAAATGGTATAATAAATTTTGTGAGTAACTGATAATGATTTTCATTACCAATTGCTTTTATTACCAGGATTGGGGAATTACAATGAAAAAAAGATACTTGATAGTGGGCTTGATTGTATTATCGATTTGCTCATTGTTTGTTGGGGTTAGCGCCATCTCACCAATGGATTTACTCGATTTTCAATCAGAAGAAACGCAAATTTTTCTAATTAGCCGACTCCCACGATTAGTTGCCATCATACTTGCAGGAGCAGGGATGAGCATTGCTGGTTTAATCATGCAAAGTCTGAGTAGAAATAAGTTTGTTTCTCCAACGACCGCAGGAACTCTCGATGCTACTCGATTAGGAATCCTTGTATCGATGCTTCTTTTTGCAAATGCATCGATGCTAGAAAAAATGGCCGTAGCATTTGTATTTGCGCTTGCCGGCACGCTGTTGTTTATGCAAATACTGAATCGTATCAAGTTCAAGGATGCTATTTTCATCCCACTGGTTGGTTTGATGTTCGGTAATATCCTTTCATCCATCACTACATTTTTTGCTTATAAAGCAGACGTTATTCAGAACATGTCCGCATGGCTACAAGGTGACTTTTCGATGATGATGAAAGGTCGCTATGAGCTTTTATACATAAGTATTCCTGTTCTGATTATTGCTTACTTATTTGCAAATCGATTTACTGTTGCTGGAATGGGTGAGGACTTCTCAAAAAATTTAGGTATACATTATAAGCGAATTGTCAATTTTGGATTGATTCTAGTAGCACTAATCACAGTGACGGTCGTTTTGACCGTTGGAATGATTCCGTTTTTAGGGTTAATTATTCCGAATATCGTCTCCATTTTCAAAGGAGATCATTTAGAAAAAACATTGCCACACACCGCACTTCTTGGTGCTATTTTCTTGCTACTGTGTGACATGTTAGGTCGGGTACTTATCTTCCCATATGAAATTCCTATTAGTTTAATGGTGGGCGTGATAGGTAGCGGGATATTCCTATACCTCTTGTTCAGAAGGAGGGCCTATGCGTAATTCAACCAAACTTTTCATTCTACTAGGCTTGTCCTTACTATTTACTGGATTATATTTATTCCAAGGTTTAAACGGTAGTTATGACTACGCACTTCCACGACGTGGAATCAAAGTACTTGCAATGGTGATTACCGGTTGTGCAATCGCCTATGCAACTGTCATTTTTCAGACTATCACGCATAACCGAATATTAACCCCTAGCATTATGGGGTTGGATGCATTGTACTTGCTGTTGCAAACTGTGCTCATTTTCTTTTTAGGATCTGATCACGTCACCATTATGAACAAACAAGTTAACTTTGTATTGTCAGTTGCAGCCATGATTATTTTTGCGCTGTTGCTTTACAGATTTTTATTTAACAAAGGAAGTCAGCCGATTTATTTCTTACTATTAATTGGTATTATAATCGGCACATTCTTCTCGAGCATTTCAACGTTCTTACAAGTACTCATCGATCCTAATGAGTTTTCAATGGTTCAGGACCGAATGTTTGCGAGTTTCAACAATGTCAGTACAGATTTAGTATGGATAGCCCTAATTTTAACGACCATAGTCATCCTAATCGGATGGCGGTCAACTCATTTCTTAGATGTCCTGTCATTAGGCCGTGACCAAGCAATTAATCTAGGCGTACCCTATGAGTCAATAGTGAAGAAAATGTTGGTAATTTCAGCAGTACTGATCGCAATTTCAACGGCACTGGTTGGACCGATTACGTTCTTCGGGTTAATCGTAGCGAATTTGTCTTATCAATTTTTCAAGAGTTTCAGACACTCCATCCTCATTACAGGTGCCATGCTTATGAGTATCGTTGCATTAATTGGAGGTCAATGGGTAGTTGAAAGGGTTTTCACTTTCTCTACAACGCTTAGCGTTATCATCAACTTTATCGGCGGCGTGTACTTCATCTACTTACTATTAAAGGAGAGTAAATCATCATGATCCAAGTACGAGGATTATCAAAACTTTATGGAAAGAAAGTCGTCGTCGATCAAGTGTCCATCAATATTGTACCAGGTACCATTACTTCGTTTATCGGACCGAATGGCGCAGGTAAGTCTACTCTTTTATCAATGGTTAGTCGATTGATGGATGCAGACACGGGAGAAGTTCTACTCGACAAAAAGGATATTAAAAAGATAAAGTCTGGTGAATTTTCTAAAAAAGTATCGATTTTAAAACAATCCAATCAGATGAATGTTCGTTTGACAGTGAAAGAACTAGTAGGGTTTGGTCGCTTTCCGTATTCAAAAGGTCGTTTAAATGAACATGATCATGCGAAAGTTGATGAAGCTTTAACTTATATGGATTTGCATGAATTAGAAGATCGCTACTTAGATGAATTATCGGGGGGACAACGACAACGTGCATTTATAGCGATGGTCATTGCTCAAGACACGGATACGATTTTGCTGGATGAGCCATTGAATAACTTGGATATGAAACATTCCGTCCAAATCATGAAGATATTGCGACGACTAGTTGATGAACTAGGCAAAACAGTAGTAATCGTTTTACATGATATAAACTTTGCTTCCGTTTATTCTGATCGGATTGTCGCTTTGAAAGACGGTAAAGTAATTAAAGATGGTCTAACGAACGATATTATTCAATCACCCGCTTTAAAGGAAATTTATGATATGGACATTCATGTCCAACAATTAAACAATTGCCGGATTTGTGTTTACTTCAATTCGGCATTACAAGGAGAATGACAAAATGAAAAAGTGGTCACTATTAATCATTACAGCCCTTATGATGGTTGTATTAGCAGCATGTGGAGATACAGAAGAAGCTTCACCCGAGAAAGCTTCTGCAGAAGGCAGTAAATCCGAAACAGTAACAATCAAGCATGAACTTGGTGAGGCAACTGTACCAATTAATCCTGAAAATGTAGTCGTGTTTGACTTTGGTGTATTGGATACATTGGATGAGTTAGGCGTAGAAGTTGCAGGAGTTCCGCAAGCGTCAATTCCTGCCTACTTGGAGAAATATGCTGGTTCTGAATACACAAACGTAGGAAGTTTGAAAGAAGCGGATTTTGAAGCAATTCATGCAATGAAGCCAGAAGTCATTTTCATTTCTGGACGTCAAGGTGAAATGTACGAAGAGTTTTCAAAAATTGCACCAACCGTTTATATTCCAGTCGATTATACAAATTACATGGATTCATTTACGAAAAACATGGAATTGATTGCTTCTATTTTTGATAAAGAAGAAGAAATGAAAGCGGAATTAAAAGAAGTGAATTCGACAATTGCGTCTATTCAAGAAAAAACTAAAGCTTTGGATGAAAAAGCTCTAATCGTATTAAGTAATGCAGGAAAAGTCAGTGCATATGGTCCAAGTTCAAGATTTGGGATATTACATGATGTATTCGGTTTCAAAGCAGCGGATGAAGGAATTGAATTATCAACCCACGGTCAAAACATTACGTTTGAATATATTCTAGAAACAAATCCGGATATCCTATTTGTGGTAGATCGCGACGCAGCTGTGAATAGTGAAGCGGGTGCTAAAAAGACGATTGAAAATGAACTAGTTGAAAAAACTAATGCATTTAAGAACGATAAAATTTATTACTTGAATCCTGACCAATGGTACCTATCAGGTGGAGGATTACAATCGATGAAATTAATGGTGGAAGACGCAGAAGCAGCATTATAAGTTTGCTTACTTAGGGGGATTTCTTTATGTTTTATCAAGTGAAAAGAATGGTGGTAACAGAAGGTTCCAGCGAAAAAGTCTTATCACGTTTCCAGAGAGATGGCCTTATTGAAAAGCAACCTGGATTCCTCAATCTTCAGGTACTTCAAAAGAAAGTTCGCCGCGGGGATGAGGAAGTGCTAATCATGGTGAACTGGGAGAGCGAAGCTGCTTGGAAGAATTGGGAAAAGAGTCCTGAACATATCGCAGGACATAAAGCGAATGCTGGTAAACCTAAACCAGAACATATTATTGAATCCAGTCAAAATGTCTATGAATTGAAAATAAGTAAATAAAAAAATGCAGGGAATGCCAATTATGGCGTCCCTGCATTTTTATGTCCAAGCGACATAAATGATCTACATAAATTTATCTTCATGAATTCTTCTTATTTTTGCTCACAGCGTATGATCTCACTATTTAGTAGTAGACACTTTTTCTAGAAATTACTCCTTCAAATCATGCAGTCTGACTCTTATGTACATTACAATTGCCAATTTTGACTAAACGTTTGTTATTACTATTGAAACTTAAGTCATAGTTTTTCACAAATAGCAATATGTGTATTGTATGATTAAGTAAACTAATACTAAAAAGGAGTGTGATTCCTGTGAGAAAGTGGTTCTATCCTCTGGCTTTCGTGACGTTAATCGGTTTTTCCATATTATTTCTTAATTTGACTCATGAAACGATGATTGAATTTGATGCGAATATGGCTGATTTATTGACTGGTAATGCATTTTTACAAGCTTTCCGTATTTTTGGTGAACAAATAGTTATCATTATTGCTGCACTTATTTTAATGTTATTTTTAGCGTTTTACAGAAAAAATTACCGTGGTATGTTATTCGTTCTTTTTGCAGTAGGCGGCGGGAATTTATTGAACCAGTTATTGAAGAAATGGGTGCAACGAGAAAGACCAGATTTTCCAAATCAAGTAGAAAGCTTTAGTTTTCCATCGGGAAATGCAATGGTAGGATTACTTTACCTATTTACATTTGCCTACTTCCTAGCTGAGCGTGTATCATCGAAAATAACTCGTTATCTCATATGGTTCGGAGCAATTGTTCTTACGATCTTAGTGGGGCTTTCAAGAGTTGCAGCAACCGCCCACTATGCCTCCGATGTTTTAGCTGGTTGGATGATTGGGTATTCATTCTTAATCATTGTTGCCATGTGGTATGAGTGGAGAACTGGTCAAATGAACAAACGTGTAACACAATCTGAATGAACCGAGTCTTACGCCATACTTGGCGTGAGACTCTTTTTCAAAAAAGGAGAATAGAAAATGTTTACAATTCCCGACCATCTGGTCGATTTGGGCATGCAAAGGATTGAAGGTCATGCTGTGCAAGGCTTTGTACGTAGTTATGGAAATCTTTCTCCTACATTATTACTGATTGGAGAAGCACCTGGTGAAAATGAAATTGAAACTGGGATTCCTTTTATTGGACGAGCAGGAACTGAGCTCATGAAATCATTAAATAGTATTAGCTTAACGCGTGAAGATGTATATATCACAAGTAGTGTTCGAAGCCGGCCATATAGATGGGGGACCAAGAAAGAGCGGGATGGGTCGATTACGAAAAGAACATACAACCGAGCACCTAAACCCGTAGAGATTCTTGCACATGCTCCTCTGTTGGATTATGAAATCGAGCATCTAAAACCAAAATTAATTGTGACACTTGGTAATATAGGATTGCAACGATTGTTGGGGAAGTCAGCAAAGGTTACTGAATTGCATGGGCAAAAGCTATATCAACCGATTCAGTATATAAATAAACTAGAGGATTCTCACTACAGCAAAACGTCAGAATCTTTTGTGATTGTCCCGACTTTTCACCCTGCATCAGTATTTTATCGCCCCTCATTACGAGAATTAGTACAACAAGATTGGCAACAAATTGGACAGTATTTAAAGGAGTGACTATGATGACTTATCAACAAGCACTAGAACATGCAAAACTGACAGAATCAGTAATTACGGATTTAGGTGAAGGAGCTTGGCACCGAGCATGGAAATTGACGAGCGACCAACATGCCCCGCTAGTTTTGCGAATTCCTAAAAAATTTGCCTATAAAAAAGAAATTACATACGATGAGAATGCATTGAAAGCGGAGTATGGTGGTACAGAAGTCTACTATAAATTTGTGAATCAGATTTCTCCTGGTGCAGCTCCTTCTACTTTCTTTTATCATGTATCACAAGATTTAACGTACACAATTGAGTCATATGCTGGAATTCATGTGGACTTACATCAATTAAGTATAGAATCGGCACACAAGTTGGGTGGGGAAATTGGGCGATTGTACCGAAATCTAGAGCATGTGGATCACGGTTTAAAAGGACTTGGATATCTTGCATGGACTAAAGAGCATGGTTTGCATGGTCAATTTTTAAGTGACTATCATACATTTATTAAAGAAGAATGCAATGAGGTTATGGAAGATTATGAAGAGTTGGCAGTAAAGAGACAGACCTTTAACAATCCAGGATTAAAAGATGCCTTACTACATATTTGTGAAACGCGCTTAAACGAAATCAGTCGTCCTGTTTTAACAAATCAAGATGCTTCACCCGAAAACTGGCTTCTCGAGAAAAATCAAGTTCGTCTTATTGATCCTTTGCCGATTGTGTATTTTGGGGAAGTGATGGCAGCAAATTTTTTGAATTTGTATGAGACATTATTTGTAGAACTTGCCCATACAGAACGCTATGGAAAACATCGTTTTCATGAATGTAAGGTTACTTTGCAAAGGATTGCAGATGGCTTTGTACATGGCTACTGTTCCAATGATCCTCATTTAATTCGCGTCCTAAGAGGTGAGCAAGTATTGCAAGTGCTTGATACGGCTGTTCGTCACCTTCGTATGATTGAATCAGAAATAACTGAAGAACAAGTTGTCCGATATGGATCAACAGGAGATATGGAGAAACGTTTAAGCGTGTTTGCACTGAAAATGGATGAATTAATTCAATTGCTTTAGTTTTCATTTACGCAAAAAGACTTTCTTTGATAAAAAAAGTTGCATCGAGGAAACTTTTAGATTACAATCGTTTTAATAGATTGATCTAGAAAGTAGGTGGGAAAATGAGTGGAGATGTTCTGTTTGCTTTAGGATTAACATTATTTGCCGGCCTGGCAACGGGGATTGGTAGTTTACTAGCTTTTGTAACGAAAAGAACAAATACGAAGTTTTTGTCTTTAGCATTGGGCTTCTCAGCCGGGGTAATGATTTATGTATCCCTTGTTGAAATCTTTGTGAAAGCAAAAGATGCTTTAGTGAATGAGTTAGGTTCCTCACCAGGCTATTGGTTAACAGTAATAGGTTTTTTTGGCGGGATGATAATTATTGCGTTAATCGATAAATTATTGCCGAAATCAACGAACCCTCATGAAGTTAAGGGTGTAGAGGAAATGGATATTGAGCCTTCAAATGATGAATATACAAAATTGATGAGAATGGGGTTATTTACGGCGTTAGCGATTGGGATTCATAACTTTCCGGAAGGGATTGCTACGTTTGTATCCGCTTTGCAAGATCCGCATCTAGGGATTGCCATAGCCGTTGCGGTGGCGATTCACAATATTCCTGAAGGCATTGCAGTAGCCATTCCAATTTTTTATGCAACTGGGAATCGGAAAAAAGCATTTAAATGGTCCTTCTTATCTGGTCTAGCGGAACCTGTAGGTGCTCTTGTGGCATTCTTGCTATTAATGCCGTTTTTAAATGACATAATGTTTGGAATGATATTTGCCGCCGTAGCAGGAATTATGGTGTTTATTTCTCTTGATGAGTTACTGCCAGCGGCACAAAAGTACGATGAAGCCCATCTTTCCATCTATGGAGTTGTTGGAGGTATGGCGGTAATGGCGTTAAGTTTGTTGTTAATTGCTTAAATTCAAGACACGTTGTCTAGTCTTACTAGATAGCGTGTTTTTTTTGGGTAAATTAAAGTGTACGGTTTCTAATCGTACATTTGTGCGTGACGTACAATCCGCATGAGCTAACAATTCTTTTCACTTTTGTTGTTGTAAGTTAATCGACCTATCACTATACTGAGGTGTAAAGAGTTAAATAGACATGTGTAAAGACAAGGAGCGAAAAAATGACAACTTCACTTTTAAAAGAGAAAAAGCCTCTTTCAAGAAATAAACTGTTGGGAATCGCTGGATTTGGGTGGATGTTTGATGCAATGGATGTCGGGATATTGTCATTTGTCATTGCGGCGTTGGCTGTTGAATGGAACCTATCCCCTGGACAAATGGGGTGGATTGGTAGTGTAAACTCCATTGGTATGGCAGTAGGTGCATTTGTCTTTGGTATTTTTGCCGATCGGATTGGCCGCAAACAAGTGTTTATCCTGACACTTCTGTTTTTCTCGATTGCAAGTGGTCTATCTGCTCTAACTACTTCACTTGCAGCCTTTCTTGTTCTTAGATTTTTTGTGGGGATGGGATTAGGTGGTGAACTTCCTGTAGCTTCAACCCTTGTTTCTGAAAGTGTAGAAGCAAAAGAACGTGGTCGCGTTGTTGTATTACTCGAGAGTTTTTGGGCAGCCGGCTGGTTAATAGCGGCTCTAATATCGTATTTCATCATTCCGGATTTCGGATGGAGAGTGGCATTAGTCATCACTGCATTGCCAGCGTTGTATGCCATTTACTTGCGTATTAACTTGCCAGATTCGCCACAGTTCACTGCAAAACGTGTGAGCAATCGATCCGTCAGTCAAAACATTAAAGACGTTTGGTCAAAAGCGTATGCAAAATCAACATTGATGTTATGGATATTATGGTTTACCGTCGTTTTCTCTTATTACGGAATGTTCCTATGGCTACCGAGCGTGATGATTGGAAAGGGATTCGATTTGATAACAAGCTTTAAGTATGTACTCATCATGACAATTGCCCAGTTACCTGGTTATTTCTCTGCTGCGTGGTTAATAGAAAAAGCAGGTCGCAAGTTTGTGTTAGTGGTGTATTTACTTGGAACAGCAGCTAGTGCTTTTGTATTCGGATACGCTGATACAACCGTCATGTTGCTAGCATCAGGTGCATTCTTGTCATTCTTTAACTTAGGTGCATGGGGAGCATTATACGCCTATACACCGGAACAATACCCTACGGTGATTCGAGCAACTGGAGCAGGAATGGCTGCTGCTATTGGGCGGGTTGGTGGGATTCTTGGACCTCTCTTAGTGGGGACGCTCGTAACCAAGGGGTATGATATCGGATGGATTTTCAGTATCTTCTGTATCGCCATTGTAATTGGAGTCTTAGCGGTTGTTTTTCTTGGGAAAGAAACGAAACAGCTTGAACTTGAATGAATATTGTTTGGTTGAGATACCCTTTTCTGGGGATCTCATTTTTATAAGAAACTTTAATAATTGAGACTACTAGAAACTAGTGATCAAGGCACCCCTATCTGGGCGTCCACAGCAACCTAGAATCCTTCATGATTCAGTGATACCCTCTTAAAGGACCAGGCGTACTTTGCCTGGTTTTTCTTTTGGGCTATAAAAATTCACAGAAAGAAGAAACTTCTTATCTTTTATAACCGTATACCTTGATAAGGAGGATATATATGAGTATAAGAGAATTCAAAATCAGTATCAAACCTGTCGAAGCCATGGAGAAAATCAATAATAGTATACTGGGAGGAAGTATTTCAGCCAAATTGATTGATCATTATGAGCGCGTTTCAGGGGAACATCAAGTGGTAGTGTTCGTGCTTGAAAAGTATTTCATGCGTACATCCAATCGTGCATCAATGACCGTGACAATTGACAACTTTGATGGGGCAACAAAAGTTCATGCGGTGGCATCAGGAAGTTCTGAGAATGTCTTTTTCCGTTTCGATTGGGGAGCGGGTAATAATTTTGCGAATAGTGTTGAACAGTCATTGGTAGATTACATGATTAGTTGATAGAATTGAGCTAAAAAGATAAAGATAATCAAACGATAGGAGTATGTTCACTTGAAGAAGATGCAGCCTAAGCACCGAAGAATACTGATTGTTGGTTCTGGTGGTGCTGGAAAATCAACGCTATCTCGACAACTTGCAACACAATGGGATTTGCCAGTAATCCATCTAGATGCACTATTTTGGCAACCCGGCTGGAGCCCTACGCCCAGACCGGAGTTCATGAGTAAAGTGAAAGTCGAATTGACAAAACCCGAATGGATTATTGACGGGAATTACGACTCCAGCATAGAGTTGAGGGCGCAATATGCAGATCTCATCATTTTTCTGGACTTTTCCAATATCCTTTGTTTATATCGTGCTTGTAAACGTGCTTGGAAATATCGAGGGACAACAAGACCAGATATGGGAAAAGATTGTCCCGAAAAAATGGACTGGGAATTTGCAAGGTGGATATGGCGCTTTCCCAAAGATGCCAGACCGGAAATAGTAGGTTTATTATCTAAAGCCCAAGTAGACGTTATATCATTGAAGTCTCCTAAAGAAGTCCGAAGATGGTTGCAATCTATACCAATAAGTAAAGAGTGATTTCTCCTATATAAAGGAAGAATCACTCTTTTTAATTTGCACCTATACGTTAGAGATACCCCCCATAATCCATCATACTTCCATAAGAAATAATCTCTTGAATATATCGTTTAAAATACTACTCAATTGACTACTCTAAGTTTAAGAGTAAAAATTTTCTATTCGTTTCATCAAAGAGTCTTTGTGATTGAGCTGAAGAAGGTAAAGTTATTAGCTCTCTCTATCTAGAATCAATGTCTAAATTTGAAGGAGGAAATGTATATGGAAAATAATGAAAATGGCAAAAAAAATGAAAAAAATATTTCAAGACGGGACTTTCTAAAAACTTCCGGAGTAGCTACAGGTGCATTAATTGGAGGAGGTCTTATTGGGGGATTAGTTGGCTATAACATGAACAAAGACGATTCGCCAACCAATAAAACTGCCAGAAAGGACGAGCATGGCTCACAAGCTGATCAAGGCTGGCAATTCTTCAGAACTAGCAGAGAATTTGACATTATCGCGAACGCCACTGAGCGCATCTTTCCTGAAGATGATTTAGGTCCGGGGGCGATTGCACTGGGAGTCCCTTATTTTATCGACAGTCAGTTAGCTGGACAATATGGCAGTAATTCGAAAGAGTATATGCAAGGACCATTTGATGTGGGGGCTCCCACACAAGGATACCAAAGTCGCTTGACAAGGTCTGAGATTTTCAGACAAGGGATTGAAACGTTGGAAGCAGAAGCAAACAAGAGATTTGACAATGGATTTTCAAGTTTGGAAGGCGCGCAAATGGATGAAATATTGACAGCGCTCCAAAAAGATGAGATTAAAATGTCTGGGGTTACATCCACATTTTTCTTCAAGCTGCTTCGAACTGCCACACTTGAAGGTGCTTATTCAGACCCTATGTACAAAGGGAATATCAATATGGATGGTTGGAGAATGAAAGGTTTCCCTGGACATCAAATGGCATATATAAATGAAATCGAAAATGAAAAGTTCCAAAAAATCGAGCCACAATCACTTGGCGGAATGCACTAGGACGGGGGGAATATAAATGGTTACAACTTTACCAAAAGTAGATGTAGTCACAGTTGGCGTAGGCTGGACAGGTGGTATCATTGCTGCGGAATGCGCAAAGGCTGGTCTGAAAGTCGTTGGGTTGGAACGAGGAGAAGAACGTGGAACTGAAGATTATCTAAAGGTACATGACGAGTATCGTTATGCTGTCAGATATGAATTGATGCAAAACTTATCTAAAGAAACCATCACTATTAGAAATAACCGCAATATGCCAGCGTTACCGATGCGTCAATTGGGTTCTTTCCTACTTGGCGAAGGATTGGGAGGTTCAGGAACTCACTGGAATGGTCACACCTGGAGATTTTATCCGTACGATTTTCAAATTAAAACCATGACGGACAAAAAATACGGTCCTAATAAATTATCTAAAGATTATCAACTTCAGGACTGGGGAATTACTTATGAAGAATTAGAACCTTATTTTTACACATTTGAACAGACAATTGGGCTTTCCGGTGAAGATAAAAACCCTTTCTTAAAACGTAAAGATCCTTTTCCCACTCCACCGATGAAAAGAACGCCAATCCTAAAGAAATTTGAGAAAGCAACACAAGATTTAGGGTATTCGCCATTTATGTTACCTTCTGCAAATTTGTCGGAATCCTACAAGAATCCAGACGGGGAATCCATTAATGCATGTCAGTACTGTGGATTTTGTGAACGTTTTGGATGTGAATATGGAGCTAAGTCATCACCTGAAATTACTGTAGTACCAACTGCGAGAAAAACAGGGAATTTTGAAACTCGTTTTCGTGCAAATGTCGTAGAAGTAATAAAGAATGGCAATAAAGTCACTGGAGTGAGATACATTAACACGCTATCTGGTGAAGAATTTATACAACCAGCTGAAGTGGTTGTATTAACCAGTTATGTCATGAACAATGCCAAATTGTTAATGGTATCAAATATAGGAGAACAGTACAATCCGGATACTGGTCGAGGGACACTTGGGAAAAACTATTGTTATCAAATCCTTCCAGGTGCAACAGGTTTCTTCGATGACCAAATGAATACGTTTATGGGTGCTGGCGCTCTTGGGATGACAATCGATGACTTTAATGCAGATAATTTTGATCATAGTGATTTAGATTTCATCCACGGAGGCAGTCTTTCAATAACTCAAACTGGTTCTCGACCAATTGAAAGTAATCCAATTCAACGTGATACACCAACTTGGGGAGCTGAATTTAAAAAGGCTTCTATACACAATTACACAAGAACACTAAGTATTGGCGCACAGGGTGCATCGATGCCACATAAAGAGAATTACCTTGCATTAGATGGTAAATACAAGGATGCATACGGGGTTCCACTTCTCCAGATGACATACAATTTCACGGAACAAGATCGAGCTTTGCATGTGTATATAACAGAAAAGGCAACAGAGATTATGAAGGAAATGGGAGCGAAGACTGTTGATAGTCGAACACCGATTACTGACTACGATATTGTCAATTACCAAACCACACACAATACAGGTGGAACCATCATGGGGGCCAGCCCCGAGAATAGTGTAGTGAACTCATTCTTACAACATTGGGATGCTGAGAACCTATTTGTCGTAGGGGCAGGGAATTTTGCTCATAATGGTGGATACAACCCGACCGGAACAGTGGGGGCGCTTGCTTATCGTTGTGCAGAAGGCATTATAAACTATAGTAAATCAGGCGGATCACTCGTTTAATAGGAGGAACTCTTTTGGGCGGTTTAGGCAGTATAGGTGTACCAGGGCTAATCATTATTCTAGTCATTGTATTAATTTTGTTCGGACCAAAAAAATTACCTGAGATTGGCTCAGCTGTGGGCAAAACTTTTTCAGAATTCAAAAAGTCTACAAAAGGACTAATTGAAGATGAAGAACCAGAAACTGTGAAGAAGATAGAGAAGAAATCAGACGTCATTTAGAAGGTGTAAGATATGGATCCGTATGAACACCAAAATAAACAGATAATCAGTCCATTGGATAAACCGATGGTGGAAGAAGTAAAGGAAGTTGTGATTGAAGCAACTGAACCGAGTGAAGAAGGAACATTGGTTGACCACTTAGGAGAATTACGCAAACAAATCATCAAAAGTATAGCGGTCTTTCTATTCTTTTTTATCGTCGTTTTTTCAACAATCAATATGTGGTTCCCATTTGTGACACGTGGAAATAATCTGATTGTATTGGGACCTCTTGAAGTGGTGAAGTTTTATATGTCCATTTCTACTACCATTGCTCTAGGGTTATCCTTACCTTTCCTGTTTCATTTCATTTGGCAATTTGTGAAACCTGGTTTAAACAAGAAGGAAAGCAACTTTCTCGGACTATATTCACCACTAATGCTAGTGCTCTTTGTCATCGGAATCGCATTTGGCTATTATGTAGTAAATCCTTTGAGTTACCAATTTTTGATAAATATCGGTGAAATAAACTTCGATGTGATGGTATCGGCTGGTGAATATATTCATTTCCTGATCATGACGACGGTACCTCTAGGTCTGTTATTTGAACTTCCCATCATTGCAATGTTCTTATCGGCAATTGGAGTTCTAACTTCGGATACAATGAAAAACGTCCGGAAATGGTCGTATATTGTGTTGGGTGTCTTATCGGCACTTATCACGCCACCGGACTTTATCAGCCAGTTACTGGTGTTGATTCCGATGATCTTGTTGTACGAAATCAGTATTATAGTTGTCACCAAGTTGGAACGCAGACAAGTCGTCCTAACTGAAGAACCATCCATCTCCCAAGAATAGTGGGGGATGGATTTTTTTCTTTAAAAGTAGTGACATTTTATTTCGACTTCTGTAATATCAATTGTTAAATACGTTTAAGGAGTCTGAATTGGATGAATTTTAATCTCTATAAACAAGCACAAGATTATGAGGCAATAGCAAAACCATTTTTGATTGAAAATGAAGACGTTTATAGCCTTTTCTATGGGATTCTTCAAGGAATTAAGGCTGGGCGATATGACAATCCGGTGATGGCGACGATTGAAGATAATGGCCGCGTAGTGGCGCTTTTTCAGATGACACCACCGCATCCAATGAATATCATTATCATAGATGAAACCAAGACGGACGTTATTCTTACATTTGCAACGAAGGAGTTTTTACAAAGAGACATACAAATTCCTACAGCAGTTG
>Ga0209013_10001054_pt1 | contig 25505 bp, 26 predicted proteins | sample Cruoilmetagenom2_FD_187291 | JGI IMG/M metagenome (GOLD analysis project Ga0209013, IMG submission 187291) | Oil polluted marine microbial communities from Coal Oil Point, Santa Barbara, California, USA - Sample 2 (SPAdes) (version 2) | ecosystem: Environmental > Aquatic > Marine > Oil seeps ... | reverse complement strand
GCGCAGTTCCGCGACCGTCATTTTGGTGATTTCTTCATTCGTGACGCGGTAGCAGCGTGTCGTTACATTGACCGGTTTCTGGTCCCCACCCTCTTTACTGGCCAGGCGTTGTGCATCTGCTGCCAGGTCGATGCCCAGCCATTTTGGCAGGAGTTTGATCACGGTAATGAGACCCGCCAGACCGAAGATATAGGTAATGGCATAGCCGGTGGCGATATTGTTGATGATTGCATCCTTAGTCCAGCCCTCCGGCAATCGCATGATGCCCTGCTGTACTGCATCTGTCGCAGCCGCGAGTGTTGGTGAACTGGTCAGGCCGCCCGCCAGCAGACCGGCTGAAGTGCCAGGCTGCAGAGTTAGCAGGCTGGCACCGAGGATAGCGATACTGAAACCAGTACAGCCAACTACCACCGCCAGCATCGCATACTTTGCGCCATCTTCCTTGAGCACGCTGAAAAAACGTGGACCGGCCTGATAACCGACCGAGAAGATGAACATGGCAAAGCCAATGGTCTGTGCATCAGTTGAGATGCGCAGACCAAAGTGGCCGAGAAACAGACCTGCGAATAAAACTCCGGCTACCGGTCCGAACGAGAAGCTGCCGATACGAATCTTGCCAATCAGATAGCCAGCACCAAGGACCAGGAACAGCAGCAGGACATGTTGTGACTGTAATGTCTCGATAATTCCAGTCATGACTTGTTCACAGGCTCGCCTGGTTTGATTGACCCATACTTATTGTTGTCTGGTGGCGGTCAATGTTCCAGTAACCGTTACTGGAATGCTGTTGCAAACAACATTGCTGGAGCTTAATGTGCCGTTGATGACTCCGCTGCTGATGGTGCCGTTGATCGTTAGTGAGCCAGTACAGGTTGCGCTGCCAAGGTCCTGACCGTTGAGGCTTTGCGTATAGCTGAATGTGTTGTTGTTCAGTACTGTGACATTCTGGAAAATGTCGGAGCCACTTTGAATTGTGACGGTTCCGCTGTTGTCGATGATGATGGTTACCGGCGCAGATTCGGTTTCTGTCAGCCCCAGTGCCGTTGCAGTAGCCGTACCAGAGCCTTTATAGGTGCCTGCAAACTCTGAGGGTGTTTCGGCGGGTGGAGGAGTGCCCGGTGCTGGCGTGCTGTCTGCTGGCGGCGTGGAGCCACCGCTGCTGCTGGTAGAGACATCGTTGTCGCTGTCGCAGCCGGAAATCAGTAATAAAGAGAACAGCAGTGCAGGGATTGCAGTGTGGATTTTAAACATGTGGCTTTTTCTTCCTGGTGGTGTGTTGTTTTATTGAAAAATTTTTAACAGCTTACCTGAAAACGGGTTCTGCGTTGTGTTTTATGGTCTAGATCAAAGACGAGTTTCCATTCGCCGACGAATGCCTGCAACGAGGTATCTTCTTCCATCATCAGTTTATCGAGCAGGTCTCTTTCACCCGGATGCAGCCGCAGCCATACCCATGCGCGTGTGATGCCATCGACAGCTTCAAAGCGCAGACGTGTCAATTCGCGTTGTTTGCCCTGCGGGTCGGTCCAGCGGGCTTCGATCAGGTGCCTGCTGCCAGCAGGCCAGGTTCCATGGATGACAGCAAAGATCATATCGCTGCAGTGAAACTGTGAGTATGCCTGATTTTCTGGAGTTCCATCGCCTTTGTCGCGGGTAAGGTAGACGGCAGCTTTGCTCATTAATGGAAATACTGTGAGACTTAATGCAAGCAGTGCTAACAGTATGTTTCGTGGCACTGTCGTTGTGAATGCTCGATGTATAGTTGTCATGTGCGGGGGTGTTGTGGACATGCGATTCGAAGCGTGACACTCTCAAACGTCTAATTATGAAAAGTACATGTATAGATCCATCAACACAAGAACCACACAAACGCTGAACTGGACCGTACTATACTGCACTCTGCTGGCCGTTTTGTTGTGGCTGCCGCTTCTGCATGCCAGCCCTGCTACTCCAATAGGTGGGCTTATTACATGGCAGGGAGACAACCAGCTTGTCAGGAATGGTACAGCTGACAAGCTGCACCCGATCCGGCCTTTGCTCGACAAGGACATCATTAAAACAGGTGAATCGTCATGGGTTATGCTGGAATTGTACGACGCCACACGCCTGGTTGTCGGCCCACTGAGCGAGTTGAAAATCAGTCTCAGGACTACGGACAATCTGCACTATCTTGATCTATCCCTGGAGAAAGGCCTGCTTCGAATTGTAACCGGACTGGCCTGCAATCGTAGTGTGCAGGATTGTGTGCTGAATACCCCCTATGGTCCGTTGAATCTGTTCTCCACCAGGGCTGATATCTGGGTATGTGAGGATGGCTGCATCGACTCAGCGGGTGCGTATGAGCAACCTCCGCATATGAATATCCCGGCCGGGCGCGTGGTGCATGTGAAAGGCCAGTTGTTCAGGGAAGAACCCTTCGGTATCCAAAAGCGCCTTTTGTCTGATGATGTGATCGCCCTGTCGGATGAGCTGGTGGCAGATCGAGACTCCTGTGCGGTAATCGCATTTAACGATGGCAGCATTTTATCCCTGCGCGAGGGTCAGAGAGTCTACGCATCTGATCCAGCGACTCGACGTGGCGCCAGTGCCTGCCCGGACTGGGCGCCAGAAGCCGGGCTGGATTTTCGTGCCATGTTTGTTACCCGCAATATAGGCACACTCTCGCATGGTGTTTTTGCCCGGGTCGTAGATGGCCATGTGCGTCTGGGCAGTGAAAGTGCAGAGACAGGTATTGGCAGAAATGAAGCGGCTTATATGGGCAATGGCCCACCGGTACGCATCAGCCCCTGGCCACACAATGCGGTGCTGGAGCAAACGCCTGACCCGAGCACGATGTACAGGCGCATGGATTAAGGAGCCTCTGATTTATTCTGGATGAAGTAGGTTGCGATCTAAAATATTCAGATTTGAGGCGCGAATCGCACGTAATAGCTCGCTATTGCGAAGATTTGCAACGAAGAAGCTGGATGTTTTAGACGTAAGATACGAGTTCATGAATAGATTAGAGACTCCTCAATGAAATGGTTCTCTGCATCACGTAACAGACTGATAGTGTTTGGTCTGCTGGTACTATTCAGCGCTGCCTGGCATTTTGGTCTGCTCGATACAGTTCGTTATGGTTTGTATGATGCAGGTCAATCGTTGAGTGGGCCGCTTGATGACCGGGGCGTGGTAATTGTGGCCATCGATGAAAAGTCAATTCGAGCATTAAATGGCTATCCAGTCCCGCATATCGCGCGGCTAAAGGCCATCAATCGCCTGTTCAAGTCCGATGCACATCAGGTCGCATGGCTGGGACTGCCGGACACAGATCAGCCCGGTTCTAACTCTGTGAACACACCACCCGCTGCGGGCAGATTGATCAATGGTATGCCGGTAGTCATCGGCCGGGATGCAGTAAACTATGATCAACACCTGCCTGCTTATGTTCGACAGTTCGCCATTGACAGCAATGAACTGCGTGATGTCAGGCCTATGCCGGCACAACCGGAGGTTCCCTGGCCTGCCACGGTAAACAATGCATCGTCAGTTTATGCCCCCTATCCCGCCACTGCTTATTCAGGCGGACGCACGCGTGCTACACCATTGATGCTCAAGCATGCCGGTATGCTGCTGCCAACAGTTGCGCTGCAGATGTTTTTGAATAGCGGTAAACCTGTTAACACGGGCCTGATACGTGGAGGTGGACTGCAGGTTGGCAACCAGGTGGTGTGGACTGATGACCGGCTGCTGGTTTATCCACGGATTAATCTGGCGGACAGCGGCAGGCAGACGGCCATCGATATAGTCTCATTCAGCGACCTGATGCAGGGTGTAGTGTTATCGGAACGCCTGCGTAACAAACATGTTCTGGTGGGTGTGACTGCTGCAGGCCTGGTCCCTTCCATTGCAGTACCCGGCGGAGCTATGCCACCCGTTCAGCTCAGCGCTCACACCCTGGCAAGTATGCTCGATGGTCGTCTCATGGCATTGCCGGGCTGGACCTTGTGGGTCGTGATCAGTCTGGTGCTGGCAGTTGCCTTGCTGTTGACGTGGATGCCAACCCTTGTCCTGGCACGCAGTCTGGTGTTAGGAATGATCATGTTGATCAGCATGCTTGTGCTGCAATTTTGGGAAATGATGTTTTTTAACTACTGGCTGGATTTGTCTCTGCCTGTCAGTCTGCTTGTTGCAGGCACCGCCGTCATGCTTTTATTTGGAGCGTATAGACAGGCTGAAGTCCAGGCCGAGATCGGTGCATCGGAGATACACAGGCGTGTCGGGCTGGCCAGCCAGAAGCGCGGTGATCTGGATGAGGCATTTGAGAGTTTCCGCAAGTGCCCGCTGGACGATTCCATTATGGTGATGCTCTATTACCTCGCGCATGATTTTGAGGAAACCGAGCACTATGACCGTGCAGGTTCAGTGTACCGTTACATGCGCAGTCACGATCCGCATTTCAAGGATATTACTGCACGCGCAGAGAACGCCCGCATGCTCCAGGACACAGTTATGCTGGACACCGCGGGAGTCATGTCGGATGACGACCACTCTGATGAAGAATATACACAGGACGAGACTACACTGGGGCGTTACAGTATTGAGCGCCGCATTGGAAAAGGGGCCATGGGCATGGTCTACCTCGGTTTGGACCCTAAAATCAATCGCACAGTGGCAATCAAGACGCTCAATCTCAAGCGTGAATTCGATGCTGATGAGCAGGAAAATGTACTGCAACGTTTCTTCCGGGAAGCCGAAGCGGCAGGCCGCCTGCATCACCCCAATATTGTCACTATCTACGATGCCGGCGAGGCAAATGACATGGCCTATATCGCCATGGAATACCTGACCGGAACTGACCTGCGTTTTTATGCCCGGGAAGATAACCTGCTGCCGCCGATCAGTGTAGTGAAGATGGGCATGAAGCTTGCCGATGCACTTGCGTACGCACACTCGAACAAAATCATCCATCGGGACATAAAGGCAGCCAACGTCATGTATGACCCGCAGTCCGGTCAGCTTAAGATTACCGACTTTGGTATTGCCCGCCTGACCGACTCACGCCGTACCAAGACGGGTATGGTACTGGGTACGCCGTCTTCGATGTCACCGGAACAATTGCGCGGCAAGAAACTCGATGGCCGGACAGATCTCTACTCTCTTGGTGTTTTACTGTTCCAGTTGTTATCCGGTCGCTTACCTTACAAAGCAGATTCACTAACTCAATTGATGGTTAAAATCACTTCTGCAGATCTTCCAGACCTGTTGTCGCTGCGGCCTGAGCTTAAAAATAAAGGCGCCTGTATAATAGAGATCGTTAACGAACTGCTTCAGAAAGAGCCTGATGACCGCTACCAGGACGGCAAGAAGCTTGCCCGTGACCTGCTCGCATGTGCCAGGACTATGGCATCGAAGAAATGACCATGCTATTCATCTCAGCGAAATCCGATATCGGCTCCGTACGCGACCATAACGAAGATAACTTTGGCTTTCTTGCTGAGCAGGGGCTTGTTGTGCTGTCTGATGGCATGGGCGGCTACCAGGCTGGTGAAGTGGCCAGCGCTATCGCTGTGACGACAATATTCCAGACTATAGAACAGTTGCGGGATGCTCATGGCAGCAGCAGTAGTTCGCCCTATACTCACGCCGAAATGCTCTACCAGGCAGTCAGGCACGCCAACCGGTTGATATTTCAGGCGGCGATCGATGACCGGGATTGTCAGGGTATGGGTACGACATTAACGGCCGGTTGGTTCGATAATGACCGGATGTGTCTGGCCCATGTTGGTGATTCGCGTCTGTATCGTTATCGTGGTTACCAGCTTGAATTGCTGAGTACAGACCATACCGTTGTTCAGGAACTTTTAGACAACGGATTTTACAGTCGTGAAGAGGCTAAAAATTCGGCTCAGCGCAATATTGTTACTCGTGCGCTTGGTGTCGGCAGCAGCATCGAAATTGATATTCGCGAAGTGGATACCATGTCAGGAGATATCTACCTGTTTTGCTCGGACGGACTCAATGACATGCTGGACGACCGCGAGATAAGCAACATTCTGCGACGTTCCTCGACGGATCTCGATTATGGTGTCAGCGAACTGATCGACAAGGCCATCGCCAATGGCGGCAACGACAATGTCACCGTCGTCCTTGTAAGAGTAGGCGAGGCCCGCATCCAGGAGGCCTCCTGGCTCAAGCGCCTGTTTCGTAGCTGAACAGGCATTTCCTGACATCGTAGCTATACTCACTCTCAGACTGATAAAAGGATATTTATGGGCATTCTGATTTTACAAGGCAGCGCTGACGATGCGCTGGAATTCAAGCTGGACCATTCACGCATGGTGGTTGGACGGCGGCCAAGCTGTGATATACACCTCAATGACTCAACCGTCAGTGGTGAGCATGCACTGCTTATCAATATTCTGGACGATTCGTTTATCGAGAATCTGAGCAAGACCAACGGCACATGGATCAACGGCAAGCGAATTAAAAAAAGTGTCCTGCAGGACGGCGACAAGATAAAACTCGGTGGGCAGCGACTGGTATACCAGGCAGACAACAATATGCCCGGCGTGGACGAGGAAGATTTCGAGAAAACCATGGTGCTCAAACCCGGTCAGGTAGCGCGCGATGTGGCCAACAGCAATCAGGTGCAGGCAATCCGGGATGCAGAGGATACGGCAGCGATTAAGGCCATTGATCCTACACCAAGCAGCCAACTGCCCAGGTTAAAGGTGCGTTCAGGCCCGGCCGAAGGCAAGGAAACCATCCTGGATCGGTCAATGGTTACGCTGGGTCGCCCGGGTGTGCAGGTGGTTGTTGTCTCGCGCCGTAAAGATGCCTATTACGTTAATTTCATATCCGGGGCCAGTGACGCGGGATCCAAGCCTACTGTCAACGGCAAGCCCATGCAGACACGCGCCACCAGACTCACAGATGGCGATATCATCAATCTGGCGGATGTGGAAATAGAGTTTATGTTGTAGCCGCAGAAATAACCTTTTTCAGTATTTCCACAGGTCATTCATCAGGATTGCCGTGGTGTATAATCCTGCCCCATGCAGTACTCCCAACACTACGATGTCATTGTTATAGGCGGTGGTCATGCCGGTACCGAGGCCGCGTTAGCGGCTGCCCGGATGGGTGCGCAGGTGATGTTGGTAACACATAACATTGAGACCATTGGTCAGATGTCGTGTAATCCGGCCATCGGTGGAATCGGCAAGGGGCACCTGGTCAAGGAAATTGATGCACTGGGTGGCGCGATGGCCATCGCTGCGGACCGTGGTGGCATCCAGTTTCGAACCCTCAATTCCCGCAAGGGTCCGGCAGTACGGGCGACGCGTGCACAGGCAGACCGGGTTCTGTATAAGGCGGCCATACGCCATATCGTTGAAAACCAGCCGGGTTTGCACGTGTTTCAGCAGGCCGTTGATGACCTGATAATCGAGCAGGGCCGTGTTGCCGGTATCGTGACGCACATGGGTCTGCAGGTACGCGCACATAGCGTGGTGCTGACATCCGGAACCTTCCTTGGTGGCATTATCCATATCGGCCAGAGTAGTCATGAGGGTGGACGGGCAGGTGATCCGCCGTCTAATTCGCTGGCGCACCGCCTGCGTGATCTGCCATTTCGAGTTGGGCGTCTGAAGACCGGCACCCCGCCGCGCGTCGACCGACGCAGTATTGATTTCTCGGTGATGCAGGAACAACCCGGCGATGACCCTGCACCAGTGTTCTCCTATCTCGGCAGCGTTGACGACCACCCGCGCCAGATTAGCTGTCATATCACCTATACAAATACACACACGCATGACCTGATACGAGACGGTCTGGATCGTTCACCGATGTACAGCGGTGAGATCAGCGGTGTCGGGCCGCGCTATTGCCCGTCCATCGAGGACAAGGTGGTGCGATTTGCTGACCGGGCCAGTCACCAGATATTCGTTGAGCCGGAAGGGCTGGACGCCAATGAGATTTACCCGAACGGAATTTCCACCAGCCTGCCCTTCGACGTACAGCTAGATCTGGTGCATTCCATCAGGGGATTTGAAAACGCCTTCATCACCCGGCCGGGTTATGCCATTGAGTATGACTATATGGATCCGCGTGATCTGCACCCGTGGCTGGAAACAAAGAATATGCCGGGTCTTTATTTTGCTGGCCAGATCAACGGCACGACCGGCTACGAAGAAGCTGCCGCACAGGGCCTGATCGCCGGCCTCAACGCAGCGCGCAGCGCGCAACAGAGTGAGCCGTGGTATCCGGGTCGCGACGAGGCCTACATCGGCGTCATGATCGACGACCTGATTACACGCGGCACGACCGAACCCTACCGGATGTTCACATCACGCGCTGAATACCGCCTACTGCTGCGTGAAGACAATGCCGATCTGCGTTTAACCATGACGGGCTTCGACCTGCGCCTGGTTGGTGAGCGACGCTGGCGTGTCTTCAACGAAAAACGTGACGCTGTTGAAAAGGAGAAACAGCGACTTTCGGTTACATGGCTGAAACCGGAGGCGACTCGCAGGGTAGATGCCGAACGTGTGCTGGGACAAACCCTCCGAAAGGAAGCCAGTCTGCTTGAACTACTGCGTCGTCCGGAAGTTGATTACAGGGCGTTGATGAGCCTGCCGGGTGCTGGCAAGCCCGTGGCGGACAGCGTTGTCGCCGAGCAGGTTGAAATCCAGGTCAAATATGCCGGCTATATAGACCGTCAGCAGCTGGAGATTGACAAGCATCGCCGCAACGAAGAAACGAGCATCCCCGAGACGATCAGCTACGACAATGTGCGCGGTCTTTCCAATGAGGTGCAGCAGAAGCTCGCAGAACATCGCCCCGCGACCGTAGGGCAGGCATCTCGTATTTCCGGAGTTACACCGGCAGCCATTTCGCTGTTACTGGTGCATCTGAAACGTAAGTCCGCATAGTGAGATTCTGAACCAGTGTCACGAAAAGATCTGCTCGATACCCTGCATTCGGGTGTTGAATCACTCGGTATGTCTGTATCAGACAAGATGCCGGCCCGCATGCTTGCCTATATTGATCTTGTCGGAAAATGGAATCGTGTCTATAACCTGACAGCCGTCAAGGGCAGGCGCAATCTGCTGATACGCCACCTGCTCGACAGCCTGACCGTGCGGCCTCATCTGTGTGGTGTTCGCATCCTCGATATCGGTTCCGGCGCAGGCATGCCGGGCATTCCTCTGGCGCTTGCTGCTCCGGAGCTGGAACTGGTACTGCTCGATTCGAATGCCAAGCGTATCCGTTTTCTGCGCCAGGTCGTGGCAGAGCTGGCACTCGATAACGTCACGCTGGTACAACAGCGCGTGCAGGAATATCGAAGCACGGAAAAATTTGATACGCTAGTCAGCCGGGCTTACGCCAGCCTTGCCGACATGATAGAAAGCAGCGGACATCTGCTCAGTGACGACGGATGCATCATTGCCATGAAGGGCATCTGGCCGGGCGACGAGACGACAGCAATACCTGAAGGCTTTCACATAGACCGGGTGATTGACACCCATGTTCCCGAATTGAATGAGCAGCGGCATCTTGTGTTGTGCCGCCGAGATAACTGATGTCCAAGATTTTTTCAGTCACGAACCAGAAGGGCGGTGTTGGCAAAACAACGACCGGCATCAACCTGGCGCACTCCCTGGCGAAATATGGCCAGCGTGTGCTGCTGGTCGACCTGGATCCACAGGGCAATGCATCGTCCGGCAGCGGTATCGACCGTGATGCCCAGCAGCACACCGTTTATGAGGTGCTGATGGATCCGTCCGTCATTGATCACGCAGTCCTCATTACGAGTGTTGGTTACGACATGGTCGCTTCCAACCGGGAGCTGTCAGGGGCTCTGATAGAGCTGGTCAACTCGCAGCACCGGGAGTTTCGTCTGCGTGAAGCGCTGCACACTATCAGGGATCAGTATGACTATATCCTGATTGACTGTCCGCCTGCGCTGGACCTGTTGACTGTTAATGCGCTGGCAGCGTCAGACGCCGTCATTATTCCCATGCAGTGTGAATATTTTGCCCTAGAGGGGCTCACTGAACTGGTTGGAACGATCAGGAAAATCAGGGAAACACTTAACCCTAACCTCAGTATCGAAGGCCTGCTGCGTACCCTGTACGATGGCCGTAATAGCCTGACACTCGAGGTATCGACGCAATTGAAAAATCATTTTGGCGACAAGGTCTATTCGACAATCATTCCACGCAATGTGCGCCTCGCAGAAGCGCCCAGTTATGGCAAGCCTGCGCTGGAATATGACAAGCGTTCCAAGGGCGCACGGGCCTATCTGGCCCTGGCAAATGAAGTGCTGGAAAGAGAAAACAGAGTATGAAGATGAAGAAAAGTCACCTCGGACGCGGGCTCGATGCCCTGCTTGGCGATACCGGGTCATCCCTCGGAGAAACAGCAAAAACCGGTCTCCAGGAGATACCGGTCGAACTGCTGCAGCGCGGCCGCTTTCAGCCGCGCGGAAAGATGAACCAGGATGCACTCGACGAGTTAGCCAGTTCAATCAGGAAGCAGGGCGTACTGCAGCCCATCGTCGTACGAAAACTGACGACCGGCGATTATGAGATCATTGCCGGCGAGCGACGCTGGCGGGCGGCACAGCTGGCAGAGCTGGAACGCGTACCGGTGGTGGTGCGTGACCTGTCCGACGAAGACGCCATGGTTATCGGCCTTATCGAGAACCTGCAGCGCGAAGACCTGAACCCGATCGAGGAGGCACGGGGTATGCAGCGACTGATCGATGAGTTCAGCATGACCCATCAACAGGTTGCGGACAGTGTTGGTCGCTCACGCGTGGCAGTCAGCAACCTGCTGCGTCTGTTGTCACTGGAAAACGAAGTGCGCGGCATGCTGGAGGAAAGCATGCTGGATATGGGGCATGCACGCGCCTTGCTGTCACTGGATGCCATGCTGCAGTGTAAGGCCGCCAGGAAAATCACCGATGCCGGCATGAGCGTGCGTCAGGCTGAGCAGCTGGTTCGGCGCCTGCAAGATGATCGAGGGTCGGCCCAGAAGGTGAAGAAAGAGAAAGACCCGGATATTCGTCATCTCGAGGAATCCCTGTCGGAACGGCTCGCTACGCACGTTGAGATCAAACTTGGCAGCAAAGGCAAAGGAAAACTGGTAATAGACTTTCACAGCAATGATGTGCTGGAAGGTATTCTTGCCAAGATTAATTGATCGTTCACATGTTATAGTCCTTCCTTCAGCCGGGCGATTTCGTCCGGTATTCTATTACTTCCGTACATTGCGATTGGTTCATTTTGTACCACCTGATGTATTGCTGTGTTATTTGACACAGGTCAAGGAAGCATTCATGTCATCGTTCTACGATTGTACGGCATTTCGTTGAATAATCAGGGCACTACTATGCCCGCATAATAGTCAGTTAGCAGAGGACAAAATAATGAATAAACTAACCAAACCATTAGTTGCGGCAATTGCCACAACAGTGGTCAGCCTGTCAGCAGTCTCGACTGCGTGGTCGCAGGATTCACTGAAAGACGTGATGACCAAACGCGGGTTGACCGAGAAAGATGTCCTGGCTGCTGCCAAGACCTATACCCCGACCGGCGGGCGTGATGAATACATCGCACTGAGTTCCGGTGGCCAGAGTGGTCAGCTGATTGTTTACGGAATTCCGTCTATGCGGATTCTCAAGTACGTAGCGGTGTTTACTCCGGAGCCATGGCAGGGTTACGGTTTTGATGATGAGTCAAAGGCCGTACTGGCCCAGGGCAAAATCGCTGGCAAGGACATCCTTTACGGTGATACCCATCACCCGGCCATAACAGAGACCAAGGGTGATTACGACGGCCGTTTTGTCTTCATCAACGACAAGGCTAATCCACGCGTAGCCGTGGTTGATCTGCACGATTTCGAAACTAAACAGATCGTTGTCAATCCGCACTTCAAATCCGCACACGGTGGTACATTCGTTACACCGAATTCGGAATACATCATGGATGCGGCACAGTACGCAGCACCCTATTCATCGGACTTCGTGCCGCTGGAAGAATTCAACGACAAGTATCGCGGTGGCCTGACCTACTGGAAGTTCAACAACGAGAAAGGTCGCATCGAGCCGGAAAACTCCTTCACCTTCGAAATGCCTCCTTACAGTCAGGATTTGTCTGATGCGGGTAAAGGTCCATCCTACGGCTGGGGCTTCACCAATTCATTCTGTTCCGAGCGTTATGTAGGTGGTATCGAGCGTGGTCGCCCACCGTTCGAGGCAGGCTGTTCATCCAAGGATACTGACTTCCTGCATGTGACGAACTGGAAAAAGGCTGCTGAGCTGGTTGCGGCCGGCAAGGTCAAGAAGGTCAACGGCATGTACATGATTTCCATGGACCAGGCGGTCAAGGAAGGGCTTATGTACCTGATACCGGAACCGAAAAGCCCACACGGTGCGGATGTCACGCCTGACGGTACACGCATTATTGTTTCCGGCAAACTGGATTCCCATACCTGGGTCTACAGCTGGGACAAGATCCAGAATGCCATCAAGAACAAGACCTTTGAAGGCAAGGATCCCTACGGTATTCCGATCATTGCTCTGAAAACCGCGCTGGACAAGTCTGTTAACGTTGGCCTTGGTCCTCTACATACGCAGTACGACTCAAAGCCATGCGTAGCCTACACATCCATCTACGTGGATTCCATGATCACCAAGTGGGACTACTGTGAAGGCAAAGTGCTTGATCAATTGCCTGTCCACTACAACGTCGGTCACCTGATGACCATGGAAGGCGATTCGGTCAACCCGGATGGCAAATACCTGGTGTCACTGAACAAGCTGGCTATCGACCGCTTCAATCCGGTAGGACCGCTGCATCCGCAGAATCACCAGCTGATCGATATCTCCGGTGACAAGATGGAGCTGCTGTACGACATGCCGCTACCTCTGGGTGAGCCGCATTACGTGGTTGCCATCAAGGCCGACAAGCTGAAACCTGCTGTACGCTACAAATCAGGCTGGAACAGCCGCACCGATTCACGTTCACCGTACAAGACGCGTGCTGGACGTGAAAAGACCGAGCGCAACTGCGATGCAAGCGGCAAGTGCGTAACTGAGGTCTATGGTACGACGATTCGTTCCCACATCACGCCTGAAATCATCGAGGTGACTGAAGGGGATACGGTCAAGATCCATCTGACTAACCTTGAACGTGCCCAGGACGAGGTACACGGCTTCGCGATGTATGGCCAGAATGTTCAGCTCTCTATCGAGCCGGGCAAGACGGCTTCTACAACCTTCGTTGCCGACAAGGCCGGTGTCTATCCTTACTACTGCACCGAGTTCTGTTCTGCACTGCATCTGGAGATGCAGGGTTATCTGCTGGTACAGCCTAAAGGCTACAAGGCTAAGGCAGGTGGCATGGTAGAAGGAACGACTTACACCGAAGCGGACTACAAGAAGCAGGTCCAGACCAACATCGATACCCAGGCGGTCATCGATAGCGTGGTTGGCATGATCACCAGTCACAACTATCAGGATTTCCCAACGGTAGTTGCTCTGGTTGAAGATGCAACAGACCAGCTCGGTTTCGCCAAGGAAGCCAAGGCCAAGTCTGAAGCGGCAGCTTCCAAGAAAGACTGGAACAATGCCATGTTGTGGGCCAACCAGTGGTGGCAGTATCAGGTCAAGACTGCTGATATGGGCCTGCGCGCCAAGACATACCTGGAAGAGAACGGCGCCAAGAAGGTCAAGTAATACAATCCTCCAGATTGGGGGGGGCGATGTATCGCCCCCCCCTTTTTTCGTCTGTTAGATTTGACCGGTCCCGCAGGATGGGTGTTAAATACATCAGACTTTACTAATACAGTGAGATAATCATGAAACAAACAAACTTCAAATCAGTAATCACAGCTGCAGCCTTATTGGTTGTTGCATCACCCATTACAGCAATGGCCGCCGATGGTGCAACTCTGTACAAGACCAAGACATGCACCGCCTGTCACGGCAAGGATGCAAAAACACCCATTATGCCTACATATCCCAAGATTGCCGGGCAGAACTCGGCTTATACATTGCAGCAAATGAAAGATATCAAGAGCGGTGCGCGTAACAATGGCTTGACCTCGGCAATGAAAGGCGTAATGCACCTGGTCAGCGATGAAGAGATGAAAGCACTGTCTGACTATCTTGCTACGCTGGCTCCCTGAATACCCGAAGCTGGTCGGTAGCCTGCAAAAGGCATGATTCCTGTGTGGGATAACCGACCGTTTTACTTGATATATCTCAATGCGAATATTCAACTTTGCTGATATAGTGATTTGATAAACACTAAGGAGCTATGAAATGAATACAAAACTGCTGGCCGGTGCGACGGTCATGATGTTAGGACTGGCTTTTTCAGCGGCCTCCACGGCGGAGTGGATGAAAGAGGGTGGTGAACGGGATGAGGCAATGCATCTTGTCCCCGATATGGAAAATGGCATCGAGGTTTACGAAGTTTGTGCTGCCTGCCACCTGACAGAGGGGTGGGGCACCAAAGATGGTACCTTCCCGCAGATTTCTGGTCAGCTCAAGGGTGTATTGATCAAGCAGCTGGCAGATATTCGTGAAGGCAACCGTGATAATCCGACCATGTATCCCTTCGCATTGCCCGAGTCAATTGGTAATGCGCAGGCACTCGCTGACGCCGTAGGTTATATCGAAAAACTGCCAATGAACCCTGACAATGGCAAGGGCGAGTGGGCTGAAGGTACCGCAGAGTTTGACCAGGGCAAGAAGCTCTATGCCGACAACTGCGTCAAGTGCCACGGTGAGACTGGCGAAGGAAACCTGGAGAAATTCTATCCTCTGCTACAGGGCCAGCACTATAACTACATGATGCGCCAGTTCGAATGGATTCGTGACGGCAAGCGCCGCAACGCCAATCCGGATATGATTGAACAGATCAAGGGCTTCTCTGACAAGGATATGCAGATGGTCATCAATTATGTCTCGCGTATCCCTGTGCCGAAGGACAAGCTGGCCCCTTCCAAGGACTGGCTCAACCCTGACTTTGATTAACCTACTTCTCTGAACCCTGGTGCCGCCGGTTATGCCGGCGGTTTCCTTTTCTGCTCACATCCCGGAACCCTGTTATGAACAGCAAACGTTCGGTCATTTCCAGCGCCCTAATCCTGGCCGGTATCGGTCTGTTGATCGCAATTTATTTCGTACCGGTCTGGTGGGTAGCACTGACGGCACCCAACTACCCGGAAGAAGCCTTCCCGGATGGCGTGCGCATCAATTTCCACATGAATGGCGTTTTCAACGGCTGCAGTAAAGTGGAAAAGGTCGAGATTACCGAAGATGAAGCACTCGATTGTGTGCATGAAATGGACACCATCAACCATTATGTCGGCATGTATCCGATTGCTGCCGGTGGTGTCATCGAGCGTGCCTTCTCCCCGTTCCTGGTCGCGCTGCTGGGTGTCATGCTGTTGGGATTCCTGTGTCGTAAACCTAAAATACGTATGGTCATCATGTCGATCGGTTTTGCCGTGACGGCCGTGTGGATGTATCTAACCTGGTATGGAGTAGGAGGCCTTAAATACCAGAGTGCCGGCTATATTCATGCCATGGTGACGGCCATGGATCAGGACACATCGAAGGATACCGGTATGGACTCGTTGAGTTCGGGTCAGGCATTGATTGAACGGCTCAAGGAAGAACTGGGTGAATACTATGTTGCTCCAGAATCAACAACCGAAGCCACAACAATAACGGCTACTAGCGACAAGCTGGCCAATATCGAACTTCTGAGTACCACGTTTGAAAAGGACATGGGGCGTAAGGATGCTGCAAACCGTATTGAGTGGGACGGCAGTGGACAACAACTGATGTCCTGGCATTACCAGAAAAACCTGGGTCGCTACTTCAATAACCCTGCTGAAATCACACCGATGGTAACCACCATGGCGTGGGTGGCAGAGGTCATGTTCTGGGGCATAATCGCCGCTATGGTGCTGCTGGTGTTCGGGGCACGCAAGAACAGTGGCCTGATCTACTGGTTGCTGATACTGGTACCGATGGCACTGCCGTTGTTTTTTATCATCGAATACTCAGCATGGCTGTGGTGGTATGGACACAACCTGAATGCGATGGGCGCCTTCTCCGTGAAACCCTTTATGCCGACTGTATTCGGCCAGGGTAAGGTGGCACAATTCACGACACATTCCTATCCTGCGATCGGCTTCGGCTATATGATATTGATGTCTGTCGTTCTGGCCCTCGCAGCGCTGATACGACGCAAGCAGAGCCTAGAAGCTGGTTGACGCAATGCGCCGGCGACTATGGTTCGTTGGTCTTTGCCTTCTCGTCCCCGCCCAGCTGATGGCGGCTGACGTGCTGCCGTTGCAGTCTTTAATTGACGAGACCCCGGAAGGCGGAACACTCGTGCCTCCACCGGGTGTCTATGCCGGCCCAGTCGTGATCGAGCAGTCGATGACACTGGATGGACAAGGTCAGGTGACCATCGATGCCGGTGGCAAAGGCACCGTTGTGCTGCTGGATACAGACGGTGCCACCCTGCGTAACCTGCACCTGACCAATTCTGGTGAATCCCATAACGACATCGACTCGGGTGTACAGGTACGCGGCAATTTCAACGTTATAAAGGACAACAAGATCGACAACTGCCTGTTTGGCGTGGATCTGCAGCAGTCAGAGAACAACATCGTACGCCGCAACGTGATTAGCTCGAAGGATTTTGATCTGGGGCAGCGCGGTGATTCCGTGCGCCTGTGGTACAGCTTCAATAACAAGATCACGGATAATGTTATTACGGATTCCCGCGATATGGTCGTCTGGTATTCGGCCAATAATACAATTTCAGGCAATAAAGCGTCAGACAGCCGATACTCCCTGCACTTCATGTATTCACAGTACAATCTGGTCGAAGACAATCACTACGTCAATAACACCGTTGGTGTGTTTTTGATGTACAGCGATGGCGTCATCCTGCGCAATAATCATATTGCCCATGCTGCGGGGCCAACGGGCGTCGGTATCGGCTTCAAGGAAACGTCGGATCTGATCATTGAAAACAATGAGGTGCTTTACTGCGCAACAGGCTTGTATATAGATGTTTCACCCTTTCAGCCGGATACGACAAACCGTTTCAGTAATAACCTGATCGCCTACAATGGCATTGGCATACGCTTCCTCAACGACTGGACAGGTAATGTCTTCAAACAGAACCAGTTCGTTGATAACCTGACCCAGATTGTCGTCTCCGGTGGCAAGACAGCCAATCGCAACGTATGGGATGGCAATCACTGGAGCGATTACGAGGGATTCGATCAGGACGCTGATGGTATCGGTGACAAGCCGTACGAGTACTACACCTATGCTGACCGTCTGTGGCAGGATCAACCCTATGCGCAGTTCTTCAAGGGTTCACCGATGCTGGAAGTACTGGATTTTCTGGAGCGTCTCGCGCCATTCTCGCAGCCGAATATGCTGGTCAGGGATTCAACGCCGGTGCTGCACGAAATCGAAAAACTGGAAGTTGTAAAAGAAGAAGCTGCGAAAGATTCACTGGATTTGCTGAGACAAAGTCTTGGCAGACAGGAGTAATACACATGGCACATAAACATAAAGACGGTAAAAAACGGCCAATGACACCAATGAAGCGGCGCAAGTTTATGCGCACGCTGGTCATGGGTGCAGGTCTGATCGGTACCTCATTGCTGGGATTTATTCCGGTGCTGGGGCGATGGAAGGAAAGGGTGCGTCCGCCGGGGGCGCTCAAGGAACAGGAGTTCCTCGCTTCCTGCATCAAGTGCGGGCAGTGTGTGCAGGTGTGCCCCGTGAATGCGATTAAACTTGCTGATTTGGATGATGGCTTTGGTATCGGTACTCCTTATCTTGATACCCGCGAACAGTCATGCGATTTTTCCTGTGATGGATTGCAATGCGTACTCGCATGCCCGACCGGCGCACTGGCCCATGAACTGAACTATCCACACGAAACAGACATGGGCATTGCCAGAGTCGTGCGGCAGGAAAGCTGCCTGGCAGTCAATGGCAAGGGCTTCAAGGGGCAGGTGCGCGGACCCGATTATAAAGGTCTGCTGCGTTATGAAGAGATCGATCGCTGGAGTCCAATCCGGGTGAGTGAACACCCCTACGACCTGGAATTGTGTGACCTGTGCGTGCGCCAGTGTCCAATCGAGCAGCGTGCCGACCAGTGCGATGCCGGCAAGCCACCGTCGGGTGATGAAAATCAATGCCCTCCGAAGCGGGCTATCAGGCTGGTTGAGATAGACAACGAAGACGGGGTACGGCGTATGAAGCCTGAAATCCTCGATGGCTGTGTGGGCTGCGGGGTGTGCGAGATGATCTGCCCGCTTGAAGAGTCAGTTTTTGTTATGGATGTGGTTGAAAGCAGGGGGTGGGCAGCATGAGCAGAATTACCCGATCTCTGTCCGAATTGTTCGGTTATGATCCCAAAAAGCCAGGCCCGGACGATTACAAGCCCGGCGCAAAAGAATTGCATGCCTTTCAGCGTACAGATGCGGAGACAAAAAAACGCGTAGAAGGTATACGGATAGAAATTGCCGAGAAGCAACAGAATCCTACAGGGGAAAAGCTCCGCCTCAAGCGCTGGGCGGTTCTGATATTTGTCAATGTCCTGTTCCTGATCTCCTGGAAACTCGATATACAACTGCTGGAAGGTGCGATTACCGGGTCACGTTTCGTCGGTTTTCACATGGCCGATGTGAACTCGGCTCTCCAGGTGGTGATGGCGTTCAAGCATGTCGTGCTCAACCTGGTGATCGGTTTCACCACCGTGTTTATCGCCTGGTGGCTGCTGGGCGGACGGACCTTCTGCTCCTGGGCCTGCCCCTACCACCTGCTGGCCGAGTGGGCCGAGATCCTGCACCTGAAGCTGGTAGAGAAAAAGCTCGTCAAGGACCATCCCTTCGACCGCCGCGCACGTACCTGGTTCTGGATTATTTTTGCCGTGCTGGCGTTAGTTTCCGGCTACACGGTATATGAAACGATTTCACCAACCGGCATCCTCAGTCGTGCCCTGATTTATGGGCCCGGCCTGGCCATGATCTGGGTAGCGCTGCTGCTGCTGTTCGAGATTTTCTACTCACGTCGAGCCTGGTGCCGCTATGCCTGTCCTATTGGACTGACCTATGGCATCGTCGGTACAACATCGCCGCTGATCATCAGGTATGAACTGAGCAGCTGCTTCCATGAAGGCGAGTGCCGTAAAGTGTGCCTGGTGCCGCATGTGCTGGATACGGTCATAAAAGGGCGGGCGCGTGATGAGGAAGTCGAAATCGGCGCCGATTGCACACGCTGTGGTCGTTGTGTCGATACCTGCCCGACCGGGTCATTGAAGTTCAAGTTCAAGGGCCTGGGTAATCTGCTCTGATGATCAAGTTCGACGGAGTTACAAAACGTTTTCATCGCGTCGAGGTACTCAAGGGCATCGACCTTGATATCGACCGTGGTGACCGGGTCGCGCTGGTTGGTTCGAATGGAGCCGGCAAGACCACGCTGATCCGTTGCCTGCTGGGTGAGTACAACTGCAGTGGTGATGTCACAGTCGATGGACTAGACCCGCGCCAGCATCGCACCGAGGTGCTCAAGCGGGTCGGATTTGTCCCGCAGATTTCCCCACCGCTGAAGATGCCCGTCGGCCACCTTATTACATTCGCAGCTGGTGTGTGCGACTCGGACCCGGAACGCATGTATGACGTCTCAGTCGAGCTGGGCCTGAACGCGCACAAGATCAGCCGCCAGCCCTTCAATAAACTGTCGGGGGGCATGAAGCAGAAGCTGCTGATAAGCATTGCACTGGGTCGTGACTGCGACCTGCTGGTACTGGATGAACCGGCGGCCAACCTTGATCCGGAAGCCCGTCATACCTTCTTTCATCTGCTGGCAGAAAAGCAAAAGCACGCTGCGATGGTTATTTCCAGTCACCGGCTGGATGAAGTCGCCGCACTGGTCAATCGAGTAGTGGAAATGGATCAGGGCAAAATTGTACTCAATGACCACGTCGCTGATGAAATCGATATGACCAGTGTTCTGGAATGTCGGCTGACACTGACACGAGCCAATGCCGCATTTTCAGAAACAGTACGCGAATGGGGATTCAGCGATGCAGGTGAAGGCGTCGTCTGGCTGGGTCAGGTATCCGGACCGGACCGCCTGCGTTTCCTGGGTGTACTTTCACGCTATGCCGCCCTGTTGAAGGGTATTCATCTCAAAGAGTCCACAGAAGTAGTAAAGGAGCCTCATGCGAACACTGTTTAAAATATCGGCGATTTCACTGTTCCTGCTTACAGCCTGCTCGCAGCAGGATGAGACCGGCCCTGCCGAGGTTCGCTGGGACAAGGAATCCTGCGCCCGCTGCGTAATGTCCGTCAGTGATCGGAAATATTCGGCCCAGGTGCGGGGTGGTCCGTCAGACAGGAAGACCAAAGTCTACAAGTTCGACGATATCGGTTGTGCTGTTATCTGGCTGGACAAGCAGATCTGGAAGGATGGCCCACGTACCGAGGTCTGGGTGACGGATTATCGTAACGGCAACTGGATCGATGCGCGCACCGCAGCCTACGTCACTGGCAAGGTAACGCCCATGGCTTACGGGCTCGGCGCCCAGTCTGATGCCGTTGAGGGTGGGCTGGATTTTGCAGCCGCCAGCAAGCATATCTACAAGGTCGAAGAGACCGAGCACAAGCACCGTGGCGGGCACATGCATGATATGGGTAACTAGAGAGAGTTTGTTAACACTACGATGAAGCACCTGCTACTAACTGCTACAGCCGACATCAGCGAATCCCTGCGCTCGCGCTGGTTCCTGATCTATACACTGGTGTTCGGCGGCATTGTCGTCGCGCTGTTCATGTCGGGGCTGACGGAATCACGCATCATGGGCTTTTCGGGGTTGTCACGCATGCTGGTGACATATATTCAGATCACCATGGCAATACTGCCTGTGTTTGTGCTGATAACCACCGTGCGTTCCGTGGCGGGCGATCGTGAAGCCGGTATTTTTGAGTACATGCTGTCGTTGCCTGTCAGTCTGTCCGTATGGTTCTGGGGCAAGTTGATCGGGCGTTTTATCGTCGTATTCATGCCCGTCCTGCTGGCCATGCTGGTGGCTGTGGCATGGGGTGCAGGCAAGGGTGTTGATATACCCTGGTCACAGGTTTTCTATTACACAGGGTTCCTGGTATCGCTGGCTCTGTGCTTCCTTGGGATTGGCATGCTGATCTCGACTCTGGCGCGTTCCTCAGACGTTGCCACCGGTGCAGCCTTCATCATGTGGCTAGCGCTGCTCCTGTTCATGGATCTGATCTTGCTGGGCGTTATGATACGCGAAGGTCTGCCATCTGAGGGTGTCATCGCTTTAGCTCTGGTTAATCCGATGCAGGTATTTCGAACGGCATCGATGATGCTGTTTGATCCGCAGCTTGTGCTGCTCGGGCCATCGGCCTATGTCATTCTCGATACTTTCGGTCAGAGCGGGTATATTGCATGGGCGTTGTTCTACCCGGGTTTGCTCGGCCTGTTATGTGCCGGGCTGGGGTATATGGTTTTTCGTCGCGGCGACCTGCCATAAAGAGAGTCTGAATAAACACCACTGAAACATTCTGTTCGCTGTCTGTAACAGATAATACTACGTTCATTAACCGCCAGACAGGAGAACAAATGAGTCTTGCAGAACCAGCTGTCGAACAGTTTCCTCACCCAATTGTGGCTTACATTGCCGCCACACGGCCGCCCTTTATCCTGGCTACTGTCATTCCAGTGATCCTGGGATTTTCCTATAGCGTCTATCAGGGTCACACGCTTGACTGGATGATGGCAGTGCTGAGTCTGATTGCCGCAGTCCTTCTGCATGCCGGCATTAATGTACTGAACGACTACTACGATTCCCTCAATGGCACCGATGACAATAATGATGAGCGTATATTCCCGTTCACTGGCGGCAGCCGTTTCATACAGAACGAGGTAATGACGCTCCAGCAAACGCTGATGTATGGCATCGGACTTATGCTTGCCGTTGTATTTATCGGCGCCTACCTGGTTTCACTGACAGGCTTGTCGTTGTTCTGGCTGGGTTTGCTGGGTATTGTCATTGGCTGGGGATACTCAGCGCCACCGCTGCGACTGAATAGCCGTGGTCTTGGCGAGCTATGTGTGCTGGCAGGGTTCAGCCTGCTTCCACTCGGCGCGTGGCTGGTACAGACTGGCAGCCTTTCCCTGACAGTCGTGCTTATCTCGCTGCCGGTAGGTCTGCTGACCGCCAACCTGCTGTTCATCAATCAGTTCCCGGATCGCAAGGCTGATATACAGGCTGGCAAGCTGCACTGGGTGGCGCGTCTCGAGCCCGGCACTGCACGCTGGGGATATATAGTGATCGCCGGCATGGCATGGCTGGTGTTCGTGATGCTGGTGATGGGTGGCTTGCTACCTGTGACAGCGCTGGTTGTTCTGCTGCCGGCTATTCTGACGTTCAAGGCGGCCGCAATTCTTTTCAAACATGCAGATCACCCCCAGCAGCTCACACCGGCGATTCAGATGACTATCCTGGCAATGCTGGCGCACGGCGCACTGCTGTCTATAGTGCTAGTTGTCGATGCTTATATGACCTGATGCCCTTATATTGACCACTACTGGGCGGGTCACTATACTACGCGACTCTTTGCGAGGCCTGCGGGTAAGACCAGTATTCGCAACCAGAAACGGGAAATGAAAGGTAAGCACACCAGTCTTGGCTATCGCCTTGTTTTCATTCAGTTTCTCGTAACTCTGGGTATTGCGGGCCTGCTGTTGGTGTTAACAGACAGGGTTACAGCATACTCGGCGCTGACAGGTGGCATGATTTCGACGCTATCAAGCGCCTTGTTTGCGATAAGATTGTTTTCTGATCAAAAAAGCTGGCAGCCAAAGCAACTTGCATCGAACGTTTTCAAGGGAGAATATGGAAAACTGATCCTGACGGGTACATTTTTTGTGCTGGCAATGGTTCTGATCAGACCGTTAAATGTAGTATCATTCTTCGTTGCTTACTTGCTGGTCCAGTTCTCTCCCATGATTGCTGTGAACCTGTTAAAAAGAAACTGAAATACCAGGGTGAAGGAACCTCTGATCAAGTCATGAACTCGTATCTAGTGTCCATAATATCCAGTTTCTGCGTTGCGAAGCTTCGCAATAGCTGGCTATTACGTGCGATCCGCGCCTTGAATCTGACTATTCTGAATCACAATCTCCTTCGTCCAGACTTAATCAAAGGTTCCTGAAATGGCCGGCGATACCTTAACGTCTTCGGAATACATCAGGCACCATCTGACGAACCTGACCTGGGGTCAGCATCCAGATGGGTCATGGGGTCTGGCGCACAGTGCCGCAGAAGCCAAAGAAATGGGATTCTGGGCCCTCAATATTGATACGCTCGGATTTTCCATTGCCCTGGGTGCTCTGTTCATTTTTCTCTTCAGCAAGGCGGCAAAGAATGCCACCTCAGGTGTTCCTGGCGGGCTGCAGAATTTCGTTGAATGGATCATTGTCTTTATCGAAGACAATGTTAAGAGTTCATTCACCGGCAAGAATTTTTTCATTGCACCAATGGCGCTCACTGTATTCATCTGGATATTTCTGATGAATGCCATGGATCTTATTCCTGTCGACTGGTTGCCATGGGCAGCAAGCAAGCTGGGTGTACACTACCTCAAAGTGGTCCCGACTACTGACCCGAATGCCACCATGGGCATGGCGTTGACGGTCTTTGCCATCACGATGTTCTACAGTTTCAAGATTAAGGGTGCTGGTGGTTTTGGCGCCGAACTTGCCTTCCACCCGTTCCCAAAATACCTGTTTCCGGTCAACCTGCTGTTAGAAGGTGTGAGTCTGATCGCCAAACCGATTTCGCTCGGTCTGCGTCTGTTCGGAAACATGTATGCTGGCGAAATGATCTTTATCCTGATCGCTCTGCTGCCCTGGTATATCCAGTGGACGCTATCCGTGCCGTGGGCGATTTTTCATATTCTTATTGTTACGCTGCAGGCCTTTATCTTCATGGTACTGACCATCGTATACATGGACATGGCTTACACAACGGAAGAACACTGATTTACTACTTAAATAAACTTTCAACCTCTGTAGGGAGTTAAGATGGAAGAAGCAAATGCTCTGTTATATGTCGCCGGTGCGATCCTGATGGGTCTCGGCGCACTCGGCGCCGCGATTGGTATTGGTTCGCTGGGCGGCAAGTTCCTCGAAGGTGCTGCCCGCCAGCCTGAACTGATCCCGTTGCTGCGAACCCAGTTTTTCATCGTCATGGGTCTGGTAGACGCCGTGCCAATGATCGCTGTTGGTATCGCCTTCTATATCCTGTTCGCTGTCGCCTGATCCTGCGGATTAGCACCACCAACCGAAATCTGGAGAGACTGTCGTGAATATCAATGCGACATTATTCGGACAGGCGATTGCCTTCGCGATGTTCGTCTATTTCTGCCTGAAATTCGTCTGGCCGCCGATCATTAATGCTTTACGCGAACGCGAAAAGCTTATTGCCGACGGCATCGAATCAGCCAGCCGTGCTGAGAAGGATCTTGAACTGGCGCGCAAGAGTGCCACCGACAAGATGCGTGAAGCCAAGGAACAGGCCTCTGAACTGGTCGCGCATGCGCACAAGCGTGCTGCGGGCATAGTCGATGAAGCCAAAGATCAGGCCAATGAGGAGCGTGCGAAGATACTCGCTAATGCAAAGGCTGAGATTGAGCAGGAAACCAATAGTGCACGTGAAGGCTTGCGGGCCTCAGTTGCTGCATTGGCGGTCGATGGTGCGGGTAAAATTTTGCAGCGCGAAGTTGACAGTGCGGCACATGCCGACCTGCTCGACGATCTGGTCAAACAGCTCTAAATGGCTGAGCGCAAAACATTTGCCAGGCCCTATGCGGAAGCCGTTTTTGGGCTGGCCAGTGAAACCGACTCGCTGGCACGCTGGGGCGACCTGCTGGCTTTCTATGCCATCGCCATGCAGGATAAAAACCTGCTGTATGCGATCAGAGACCCTCGCCTGGAAACAGCTCAGGTACAGGAGTTGCTGTATTCGCTGTTTGAGGGTATCGGCGAGCAGGAAAAGGCACTGATCAACATACTGCTTGATAATGGCAAGCTTGAATTGATGCCGGAAGTCAGTGAGGTCTTCAACCAGTTGCGGGCTGACGCAACTGGATCAGTGACTGCAGAGATAGTCTCTGCCTATGAACTCGATGAAGCACAGATCGGGGCATTGGCAGGTGCATTGAAAAATGAACTCAAACGCGATGTCCTTATAGAGACATCTGTGGATTCTTCCATTATTGGTGGTGTGATCATCCGCGCCGGCGATACCGTCATAGACGGATCGATTGCCGGCAAACTGCGTGATCTCACTTCATACCTAACACGTTAACGGGAAAGCGGCCATGCAGCTTAATCCATCTGAAATCTCCGAGCTGATCAAGAAAAGGCTCGAAAACTTTGA
>Ga0209013_10001052_pt1 | contig 25511 bp, 24 predicted proteins | sample Cruoilmetagenom2_FD_187291 | JGI IMG/M metagenome (GOLD analysis project Ga0209013, IMG submission 187291) | Oil polluted marine microbial communities from Coal Oil Point, Santa Barbara, California, USA - Sample 2 (SPAdes) (version 2) | ecosystem: Environmental > Aquatic > Marine > Oil seeps ... | reverse complement strand
GCGAATTAATGCACATATTGAGCCTTTCCCTGCAGACTATTTGCTGCGTTTATATGCATATTACAAAAAAGCTACTAACGACTATGGCAGACCAAGTAGTAAAAAGCCCATAATAAATGCTTTTAAAACTAATGCATTATTTCAAGCAAAAGATATTACTCAGGACGAAGCTAAACAAAAGTATATTGATTTGGCAAATAATTATTTATTGGATAAAGAATAATAGTTCTTCTAAATTAAATGAAAGGGTTTAACTATAACTCATATACTTTGTGGGATAGATTCGAAAACTTCATTTAATAATAAATGAATTGAAACACATTTTATCAAAAGCATTAGAAAAATTTAAGCTAGGAAATGATATGCAAAAATACATAATTCATATAGCGTTATCCATTTCGTTGTTAGGGTGTGTAAACCAAATTGATAAAGAAGCATCAAACCTAATTTCTGTTAGAAATGCACACTCTATGATTTACCATTCAGTTGATTCTCAAGTTTATCTTTTTGGAGGAGCAAACGAAAAAGAAGTTCTATCAGATCTCTGGGTTTTAGACAATAAGGTTTGGAAAAAGGTTCTTACAAAAAATGAACCAGACCCTAGAACTTTTTCATCGTTAGGATATGAAGAATTAGACAGTAGATTAATACTTTTTGGCGGAAGTAAGGTTTTATTTGGTAAAAAACCAGCTAATAAAAACCTTTTAAATGACACTTGGGAATTCAAAAACAACCAATGGAAAAAAATAATTACTAGTAATGCTCCATCACCAAGGGCCGAAGCAAATATGGTTTATAATAAAGATAGTGAAAGAATTGTTTTATTTGGTGGTTATACTATACAAGGGAGTGAATATATAAAACTAAATGACACTTGGGAATTTTATGATAATAATTGGCATTTAGTTTCAACCTCTGGCCCATCAAACCGTCATGGGGTTTCAATGGTTTATGATGGTGAAAATAAATCGATTGTCCTTTTTGGTGGTAGTACTTTGGATAAACAATATGGAGAATCTAAAGGAGAAACATGGGCATGGAAAAATGAAAAATGGAATAAATTAAGTATAGTCCAACCAGCAGGTGTGTTTAATGCTTCAATGATTTATGATAAAAAAGACAAAGAAATAATACGATTTGGTGGATGGAATGGTAAATCAAGAATTGATGAAACTTGGTCATTTATCAAAAACAAGTGGGCTATATTAATAACAAATAATAAACCAAGTCCAAGAAATCATAGTAGTATGGTATATGACCATAAAAGGGAAAAAGGAATTTTATTTGGTGGTCATGATGGAGAGTATGTGTTTGGAGATACTTGGGAATATTCAAATCACAATTGGAAAATAATATCAGATTGTGAACCTATTAAAAGGGTGAAAAACGAACATTAAATTTGCATATATTTATAAACTATTATGCTAATAGTAAACAACCCTTCAAAAATCTTATTCTAAATTTAGTAAACTTGCCTTAAGCGTTTCAATTTTTGCTAAAGCATCAGCTTCCTTTTTCTTTTCGCTTGCAACTACTTGTTCTGGTGCTCCTGCTACAAAACGCTCGTTAGACAACTTCTTTTGCACCGATTTTAAAAAGCCTTCTGTATAATTTAATTCTTCGGTTAGTTTTGCAATTTCTTCTTCAATATTAATTGCACCTTGCATTGGTACAAAATACTCACTAGATTTTACTCTAAAGGTTAAAGCCCCTTCTACTATTTTATTGGTATAATTTAAGGTAGAAATGTTCCCTAATTTACTAATAACTACATCAAAAGTTGTTGCAGCATTTTCATTATTTAAAACGTGAAGTTCGATAGCATCTTTAAACGCGATGTTTTTTTCTTTTCTAATAGTGCGTATTCCAGAAATAACTTCTGCTGCAAAATTAAATTCAGAAATTAATTTTTCATTTATTTGTTTCTTTTCTGGCCATTTAGACACAATCAATGCTTCTTCTGGTTTTCTAACAGTTATATGTTGCCAAATTTCTTCAGTTAAAAATGGCATAAAAGGGTGTAAAATTGTTAAATTGTTTTCTAATATAGCAATTACTGCATTATACGTTGTTTTATCTATGGGTTGCTGATATTCTGGCTTTATCATTTCTAATAGCCAAGAACAAAAATCATCCCAAATCAACTTATAAGTAGCCATTAAAGCATCGCTTAATCTATACTTACTATAATGGTCTTCAATTTCTAAAAGTGTTTTCTGAAATTTGTTTTCAAACCATTCAATCGCAATTTTAGACGATTTAGGCTGCTCAATATCTGCAACTTCCCAACCATTAATCAATCTAAAGGCATTCCAAATTTTATTAGCAAACCCTTTACCTTGTTGGCATTTATCTTCATCAAACAATAAATCGTTTCCAGCTCCAGAGCTTAATAACAACATCCCTATTCTTACTCCATCTGCTCCATACTTTTCTATTAATTTTAATGCATCAGGTGAATTACCCAATTGCTTGGACATTTTTCGACCTTGCATATCACGAACAATTCCTGTAAAATATACATTATTAAAGGGTTTGACATCTCGATATTCGTATCCTGCCATTATCATACGTGCAACCCAAAAGAAAATGATATCCGGTCCTGTTACTAAATCGTTTGTTGGATAATAATACTTTATATCTTCATTATCTGGATTTCTAATTCCATCAAACACAGAAATAGGCCATAACCAAGATGAAAACCAAGTATCCAATGCATCAGTATCCTGTATTAAATCACTATCAGAAAGATTAATATTTCCAGATTTTACTTTGGCTATTTTTAATGCCTCTTCTCTGCTCTCTGCAATTACAAAGTCTTCTTTGCCATCTCCAAAATAATAAGCTGGAATTTGCTGTCCCCATAGTAACTGACGAGAAATATTCCAATCACGAATATTCTCCATCCAATGTCTATAAGTATTCTCTATCTTTTTAGGAAAGAATTTTATCTCTCCATCTTTTAAAACCGAACTAATCGCAGGCTTTACAAGATCTTCCATTTTAAGAAACCATTGTTCAGACAAACGAGGTTCAATCACTGCTTTTGTTCTTTCAGAAGTACCAACTTTATTAATATATGTTTCGGTTTTAACCAAAACGCCTATTTCTTCTAACTCTTTAGAGATTTCTTCACGAACTACAAAACGATCTTTTCCTTGGTAATGCACTCCGAAATTATTTAAAGTAGCATCATCATTAAAAATATCTACAACTTGAAGTTTATGTTTATCTCCTAGATTCTTATCATTTTCATCATGAGCTGGTGTTACTTTTAAACAACCTGTACCAAATTCAATATCCACATAATCGTCTTCAATAATAGGTACAACACGATTACATATTGGGACTATGGCTTTTTTACCTCTTAAATGAGAAAAACGCTCATCATTTGGATTTATGCAAATAGCTGTATCTCCAAATATGGTTTCTGGCCGTGTAGTTGCAATGGTTAGCGTGTCATCACTTCCTTCAATTTTATACTCTAAATAATATAATAGCCCTTGTCGTTCTTCATGTACTACTTCTTCATCAGATAATGTTGTTTTAGCTTCAGGATCCCAATTTACCATTCTAAAGCCTTTATAAATCAACCCTTTATTAAATAAATCTACAAAAACTTTAATTACAGCCTCACTCATATCATCATCCATTGTGAATTTGGTTCTATCCCAATCACATGAACATCCTAATTTTTTTAATTGTTCTAAAATAACACCTCCGTATTCGTGAGTCCAATCCCAAGCATGCTTTAAAAACTCTTTACGAGACAAGTCATTTTTATCGATACCTTGTTCTTTTAACTTTGCAACAACTTTAGCTTCGGTAGCTATGGATGCATGATCTGTTCCTGGAACCCAACATGCATTTTTACCTTGTAAACGTGCTCGACGTATTAAAACATCCTGAATAGTATTATTAAGCATATGCCCCATATGCAAAACTCCAGTTACATTTGGTGGAGGAATAACAATAATATAAGGTTCTCTTTCGTCAGGCTCCGAATGAAAATAATTATGGATCATCCAGTAATTGTACCATTTACTTTCTACACTATTTGCATCATATTGTGATGGAATAATCATACTTTGGAATAGTTTTTGAACATTAATGTGCAAAAGTACTTATATTTCTTTTTCTGTAAAATTATAATGTACAATTATATAAGTTTAATATACTCATGTAATTGCATTACGTCTAATATTTTTGCACAATGAACAAAAAGTAAGTATGTTTACGTTGAATTTAAAGTTAAAATGATGAAATGAGCATAATAAAAACTTAAACTCAACCTTTGTTTTTACTATGAAAATTACATCTAACATATATATAAATAATTAAAATTAAACAGATGAAACATTTAATGACAATTTTATTTATTGGTTTAATTAGTTTTTCAATAAACGCTCAAGAAAAAGCAGCAAAAATTGAATTTAAAACTGACGTAATTGATTACGGAACCATAGAAAAAGGTGCAGATGGAGTGAGATCTTTTGAATTTACTAATACTGGTGATGCTCCACTTATTATCACAAAGGTTAAGTCTAGTTGTGGTTGCACAGTACCTGAAAAACCTACAGATCCAATTTTACCTGGTAAAACTGGTGTAATTAAGGTAAAATATGATACTAATAGAGTAATGCCTATTAGAAAGACTATTACAGTCTCTACAAATGCAGCCGACTCTCCTACTATTGCTTTAAAAATTAAAGGTTTAGTTGTAGATTCTAGCAAAACTAGTGTTTTAGATAAAAAAGATAAAAGTGTAGTAGAGAAAAACTAACAACAGTACTATAAATCTAATATAAAAAGCCCACAAAATTGTGGGCTTTTTTATTACAATAAGCTTTCTAATTTAAATTGAAATTTCAATTGAATACCATCTCTATCGACCAATAGTTTTATACGTTTACCATTTTCTCCATAAAACATTTGAATAACATCTTGCAAAGAAAATAAATGCGCTGCATTATTATTTACTGCTAAAATAATATCTCCAATTTTTAACCCAGCTTTTTTTGCAGGAGAATTTTCTCTTAATTCAACAACAATAAAAGCAGGTGTTAAAGAAAACTTATAATTATCTGAAAGAATAACTTGTTTTGCAGCTGTAGTAGTATTATTGCTGCTACGATAATTAAATAAATTTATATTATCTCTTTCCTTTATAACTCTCACCCCTGAATGCTCTATAGTAACTCCGCTTTTATTATAGTAAAATGGGTTTTTAAATTTGCTATTCTTCTTTAAAGTGATTTTAGCATTTTGATAATCAAAAATTATATTAAATCGTTTTAATATTTCACCAGATAAACTGCCATTTCTATCTTTAATTTTTTTTGCATGCGCAATAGACGTAGAATCTGGAAAGGCAACATTGGCGTTTAAAAGTTCGAAATTTGCTAAAACAAATCTTTTAACTTTTGAACGTTTTCCATAAACACTTCCACTTAAACCACGACCTAAAAAATCATAAAAATATTTATTTGGTATAGAAATATCTTTCGCATCATCTTCAAACAGCCATAAAGCATCACTCCCTCCAGTATCTACCAATAGTTTTACTGATGAATTTTCATTACCTATCCCAACTACAGCATTTACATAGGGTTTATTATTATAAAAACTTATATATGTTGAACTACACTTTTTACATTTTTTGGGCTTATAACTTTCTGGATTGTGTAATTTAATGTATTTATTAGAATAGTTAATTTCAACTACAAAATCTTTTAATAAGTCATATCCAATTATACCGTGAATAGGCACCCCAAGTTTTGGTGCAAAATTTAAGGCTGGATCAAAAATTGCATATAAATCTTGATTCACATTAATTGCATCTCCAATTCTAAAAATATTTCTTTTAGATTTAAGAGCTTCAACCGTATCTCCTTCTCCCAAGCCTCTTAAATAAATACGTTCAGCATTATTAACCTGTAACTCTTCGTTAACATTTAAGAAATTAAAAATTATAGGTTTACTTACTCCTGTATCTAATAAAAAAGACAATTCCACGCCATTTATTTCAACTGGAATAACTATGAGATTGCTAATAAGTTTAAAGCTGATTTTATCCATATCTCCACTTTGTAAACTGAATTTTCCTTGCGAAAAACTTTGCAAAGAAATTACACTACAAAAGAAAAAAAGAAAAAAACGATTCATCATATAACTTATAATCAAAACTAGGTTCTACCAATTTACAAATCTTTTAAGAAAATAATTTATTAAGACCTGAATTTTAAATAAACTTTAAGATAAATTTTGCAACTTTGTATTATATAAAAACAAATAAATGCCAACAATTTCTAAAAAAGGAATGTCAATGCCTCAATCACCAATACGTAAGTTGGTGCCATTTGCTGAAGATGCAAAAAAGAGAGGTGTAAAAGTATTTCATTTAAATATTGGTCAACCCGATATTAAAACTCCAAAGGTTGCCCTCGATGCTGTAAAAAATAATACTTTAGAGGTTATAGCATATAGTCGCTCAGAGGGTTCAGAGGAATACAGAACTAAAATTGTTGATTATTATGATAAAAAAAATATTTCGGTGAATGCCAGCAATATAGTTGTAACTACTGGTGGTAGTGAAGCCTTACTTTTTACTTTTGGCAGTATAATGGATGAAGGGGATGAAGTCATTATTCCAGAACCATTCTATGCTAATTATAATGGTTTTTCGGTAGCTTCAGGTGTTAATGTTGTGCCTGTAATTTCTAAAATTGAAGACAATTTCTCATTGCCTCCTATTGAAGAATTCGAAAAATTAATAACTTCTAAAACAAAAGCAATATTAATTTGTAATCCTGGTAATCCAACAGGATATCTTTATACCAAAGAGGAAATTAAAAAATTATCGAAAATTGTTAAAAAACATGACTTGTTTTTAATTGCTGATGAGGTATATCGCGAATTTTCTTATGATGGTACAGAGCATTATTCTATAATGCAAGAAGAAGGATTAGAAAGCCATGCCATAATGATTGATTCGGTTTCTAAACGCTACAGTATGTGTGGTGCAAGAATTGGATGTATTGTTTCAAAAAATAAAGCAGTTATTGATACTACTCTAAAATTTGCTCAAGCACGTTTGTCTCCACCAACATATGCACAAATTGCTAGTGAAGCTGCGTTAGAAACACCACAAAGTTATTTTGATAATGTTATAGACGAATATGTTACAAGAAGAAATACTCTTGTTGAAGAACTTCAAAAAATTGAAGGTGTTAAAGTTGCTAAACCTAAAGGAGCTTTTTATTGTATCGTAGAATTACCTGTAGATAATGCCGACGATTTTGCTCAATGGCTTTTAGAAGATTTTGAACTTAATGGAGAAACCATTATGGTAGCTCCTGCAGCAGGATTTTATTCGACTAAAGGTTTAGGTTTAAATCAAGTTAGAATTGCATATGTACTTAAAAAAGAAGATTTAATATCTTCGGTCAATATTTTAAAAGAAGCACTCAAACAATATAATGGCTAATACCATTTTAAAAAACATATCATTAAAACCATTCAATACATTTGGTATAGACGTTAATGCAAAACATTTTGTTTCAGTAAAAAGTGTTGAAGAATTAAAATCTGTACTAAAACTAAAAGATTATCCAGAAAAATTTATCCTTGGTGGTGGTAGTAATATGCTACTCACTAAAGATATTGAATCACTTGTAATTCATTTAGATATTAAAGGCATAGAGATAGTTTCTAAAACAAAAGACACCGTAAATGTTAATATTGCGGCTGGAGAAAATTGGCATGACTTTGTTTTATGGTGTTTACAGCATGATTTTGGAGGTGTTGAAAATCTTTCTCTTATTCCAGGTTATGTTGGTACTGCGCCAATTCAAAATATTGGTGCATATGGTGTGGAATTAAAAGATGTTTTTATAGAGTGTAAAGCATTACATATAGATACACAAAATATAAAAAAATTTACCAAAGAAGTATGTGAATTCGATTATCGTAATTCAATTTTTAAGCAAGAAATAAAAGGCAAATATGTTATTATAAATGTTACACTAAAACTTAGCACAAAAGATCATAAATTAAAAACATCTTATGGAGCAATTACTGAGGAATTAACCAAAATGAATATAAAAAACCCAAATATTCAAGATGTTTCAAATGCAGTAATTAAAATAAGAGAGTCTAAACTGCCAAATCCAAAAATTATTGGTAATAGCGGAAGTTTTTTTAAAAACCCTATTATTTCAAAGTCTCATTTTAATATATTAAAAATAAACTTTCCAGAAATACCAAGTTATAAAGTCTCAGAAGAAAACATAAAAATACCTGCAGGCTGGCTTATAGAACAAGCCGGATTTAAAGGAAAACGATTTGGAAATTACGGTGTTCACAAAAATCAAGCTTTAGTTTTAGTTAATTATGATGATGCAAAAGGAGAAGATATTTTAAAATTATCGCAACTTATTCAATCTACAATTAAACGTATTTTTAATATTAAATTAGAAGTAGAAGTAAATATTATTTAAACTTGTACGTTATTTAACAAATAATCATTTGGTTTCAAAATTAGAACAACATATTGTAAATCTATTAGAAGAAGGTGATGCAAGAGCAATTCCATTAATTTATGAGAATTATTCCAGCTCACTTCTAGGTGTAATACAAAAAATTACAATAGATCGTGCATTGGCAGAAGATGCTTTACAAGAGAGTTTTATTAAAATTTGGAAAAATGCTAAAAAATACGATTCCACAAAAGCCAAATTATTTACTTGGCTTTATAGAATTGCTCGTAATACTGCAATCGATAAATTAAGAAGCCATAATATTAAGTTTACCAAAGAAATCCAAATAGCCGACTCTAACGTATATAAATTATCAACATCAGGTTTAAATCAAGATACAATAGATTTAAAAAAACATGTTGCTAGTTTAGAGAATAAATATCAAATTGTATTAAAGGCTTTGTTTTTTGAAGGCATGACACAACAAGAAGCCAGTGAAGAATTAAGCATTCCTTTAGGGACAATTAAATCTAGACTAAAAATTGGATTACGGGAACTTAAAAAAATCTATAATCCTTAAAAAGTAAAGTCATGGAAAAAGAAGTACACGATTTTTTAGAGACAGGTTTATTAGACAAATACTTAATTGGAGCTACTACTACGTTAGAAAATTACAATGTAGAAGCTCACATTGCTAAATATCCAGAAATAAAAGAAGAGTATGATATATTGCAAGTACAATTAGAATTAGCTGCAAGATCTCATGCTATAAATCCTCCGATTGATACTTTAGATAATATTTTAAAAGTAATAGAAAATCCAGAGGTTGTTCAATTACATCTACAACGTAAAATTCCTTTTTGGTTTAGTATTGCTGCTAGTATCACTGCACTTATTTTTGCTGGGAGTTCTTATATATTTTATAATCAAAATAAAAGTCTTTTAAATGAAAATAACACTATTGCCGAAGAAGTTTTTGATTTAAGAGGAGATATAGAAAATAATAATAATAAGCTCGATAAAGTGATGCGAGAAATTATGAAACTTAACAATCCCGAAACTCAAAAATATGTGTTACGTGGTAATGAAAGAGCAAAAGATTTAAAAACTGTCGCTTATATAAATCCTACTGATAAATCTTCATTAATTGATGTTGTATCATTACCAGAACTTTCTGAAGAACAGTGCTACCAAATGTGGGCGAATTTACAGGATAAAATGGTAAATCTTGGTATTCTAGATGTTAATGACCGTAAATTACAATCTGTGCCATATATCGAAGATGCTTTAAGTTTAAGTATTACTATCGAACCAAAAGGTGGTAATGAAAAAGGATCTTTAGAAAACGCTGTAGCGCAAATATTACTTGTTAAAGATAATTAATAAAAAAAGCCTTTCAGTTTGAAAGGCTTTTTTATTTTAGGACGACTCAAATCAATTCTCATTTGTAGCCAATCCGTATTTCCAAATTAATGTTCCTAGTACACCTCCTGCAATTGGAGCAACTATAAACAACCATAATTGCTGTACTGCCATACCCTGAGCAAAAAGTGCTGGACCTAAGCTCCTTGCTGGATTAACAGAAGTTCCTGTTACTGGAATTACTACCATATGGATTAATACTAAAGTTAAACCAATAGCTAAACCAGCCATTGTAGAATTACCTAATTTTGAAGTCACAGCTAGAATAACAATTAAAAATATTGCAGTAAAAACGAGCTCAGCAATAAATGCCGATTGCATAGAAAAATTACCTAAATAGCCTTCTCCCCAACCGTTAGAGCCATAAGCCCATTCGGCTGCTACAAATCCATTTTGCCCATTTAAAATTACAGATAAAACTAAAGCAGCTAATATTGCTCCAATACATTGTGAAATAATATAGCCCACAGTATCTTTTACAGATAGGTTTCCAGCTACAAGCATTCCAACAGAAATAGCAGGATTAATATGGCACCCAGAAATTGGGCCAATAGCATAAGCCATAACAACTACTGCCAATCCAAATGCTAGAGAAATTCCTAAAAGCCCCAAACCTGAAACCGCTCCTACAGATCCTCCAGCAATAGCAGCAGCTCCGCATCCAAATAAAACAAGGCAAAACGTGCCAAATAATTCCGATAAATACTTCTTCATATTTTTATAATGTTAATGATTAGTTTCAACAAGATATTAAATTATGTGAAAACTATCATTTTGTTTTATTAACAATCAATCTATTATAAACATATAATATTATAGCGCAAGTGATAAACACAATGCTTTAAACCCAATCCGTCTTAAAATTTATGTTAACATTTCAAATAAAACAATTGATATCATTTCTAACATAAAAAACTTATCTTTGTAAAAATAATTTTTGCATGAAACTTCTCTTAATAACATTACTACTTCTAGGCATAGCAGTTGCAGGAATAGCTATAAAAATTTGGGCAAAAAAAGATGGAAAATTTGCTGGCACATGTGCTAGCCAAAATCCAGCACTTAATAAAAATGGGGAATCGTGTGGTTTCTGTGGTAAAACTCCAGATCAATTTAGCGATTGTAGCGAACCTCAACATTCTTAATTAAAAAATGTTTGTGTTAGATATTCTCTTTTACACATTTCTCATTATTGTTTTTATCCAACTCATTTATTATGGGTTGATTTTTTCAAGATTCGCATTTACAAATTCAAAAACACCCTCTCAAAAAAATATTGCTATTTCAGTAATTATTTGCGCAAAAAATGAAGCCGAAAACTTAAAACAATTCTTGCCTTATATATTAGAGCAAGATTATCCAGATTTTGAAATTGTTTTAATTAATGATGCTTCGCATGATAATACTCTAGAAATTATTAAAACTTTTTCAAAAACAAATAGTAATATAAAAATTGTAGATGTAGAAAATATTGAAGCCTTTTGGGGAAATAAAAAATATGCTTTAACGCTTGGTATAAAAGCTGCAACAAACGATTATTTACTATTCACAGATGCTGATTGCAAACCAATTTCTAAACATTGGATAAAAGAAATGAGCAGCCATTTTAGTAATACAGAATCTATTGTGATTGGTTATGGAGCATATAAAAAGAGTAAGTATGCCTTTTTAAATACTTTAATACGTTTTGAAACTTTACTAACAGCAATTCAATATTTTTCTTATGCTAAAGTAGGATTACCTTATATGGCAGTTGGTCGTAATTTAGCATATCGAAAACAGGAGTTTTTTAAAGCTAATGGTTTTATGAGTCATATGAATGTGCGCTCAGGAGATGACGATTTGTTTATTAACCAAATCGCTAATTCAAAAAATACAACACTTTGCTTTACTAAAAATAGTTTTACAGAATCATTACCAGAAACCTCTTTAAAAAATTGGGTTAAACAAAAAAGACGCCATGCTTCTACTTCAAAATATTACAAACTGAAACACAAACTCATGCTTGGTTTATTTTACTTATCTCAAGTATTGTTCTGGTCATTAGGGATTATTCTTTTATCCTTTCTTTTTAAATGGGAAATCATATGTGTATTAATTCTATTACGATTTGTTTTACAATACATTACTATTGGTTTTTCTGCAAAAAAATTAAATGAAATTGACACAATAGTATTACTCCCATTTTTCGAATTATTTTTAATTGTCGCACAATTATTTATCTTTATCTCAAATCTTACTTCAAAGCCAACACATTGGAGATAAAACAAGCCATTACAAAAGCTAAAGAAAATAATCAAATAGCATTTAACTATTTGCTAGACACCTTTTGGAATGATGTTTACGGCTTTCAACTTAAGCGTACTGAAAATGAGAATGATGCTGAAGATATAACCATTCAAACATTTTCTAGAGCATTTGATAAAATTGATACTTTTGATGAAAAGTATAAATTTAAAACTTGGCTAATAACCATTTCTAAAAATATTCATATAGATTTTCTTCGCAAAAAGAAAATTTCCATATCACATGAAGAAACCGATGGAACTCACCAACATTTTTACGATATAATTGACGAGTCTCCAACACAAGAAGATAAAATTATTACAGAACAAAATCTTGCTAAATTACTTCAGGATATCAAAAAATTAAGACCTCGCTATCAAGAAGTGATAAACTTAAGATACTTTCAAGAATTAAGTTATTTGGAAATTTCAAGCACATTAGATGAACCTATAAGTAATGTAAAGGTAAAATTACTTCGTGCAAAAAAATTGCTTGCCGAAATTATTCAGAAAAAATAATGAGAATCAATCTTAAAAAACTAGGCCCTGGTTTATTGTTTGCTGGCGCAGCAATTGGTGTATCTCATTTGGTACAATCCACAAGAGCTGGAGCCGATTTTGGTTTAGGTTTAATTTGGGCATTGCTTTTAGTAAACCTTTTTAAATATCCCTTTTTTCAGTATGGCCCTCGTTACGCTTCAGCAACTGGAGAAAGTCTGCTTGATGGTTACAACAAATTAGGCAAAGGCGTTTTAATTGTTTATTTGGTACTAACATTTGCAACTATGTTTACCATCCAAACAGCTGTTACTATAGTTACGGCTGGCTTAGCATCTTCTTTATTTGGAGATTTAGGTTTCAATACAGAATTAGCAGTTAAAATATGGACAGTTATTATTTTATCGATTTGTTTTTTATTACTCATCATCGGGAAATACAAATTACTTGACGGAATAATAAAAATTATTATTATCACATTATCTATTAGTACTATAGCCGCCGTTATTGTGGCTATAGCAAGTAATGATGCATCAATTTCATTTAAACAGATTCTACCAGATAATAGTTTCGAAATTGCCTTTTTAATTGCTTTTATGGGTTGGATGCCTGCACCTTTAGATATTTCTGTTTGGCATTCTCTTTGGGCAATCGAAAAAAAGAAAGATCAGAAAGAATTTAATACTCAATCAGCTCTTTTCGATTTTAATATTGGGTATTTAAGCACTCTCTTTTTAGGTATTGGATTTGTGCTTTTGGGGACTTTAGTAATGTTTAATAGTGGAGAATCTTTTAGTGCTACTGCTGGTATGTTTTCCAATCAACTTATAGAAATGTACACTAAAAGCTTGGGTAATTGGGCTTATATTGTTATTGGCATAGCAGCATTTACAACAATGTTTAGTACTACACTAACGACCTTAGATGCTTCTCCTAGAGCGATGCATAAAACCACACAATTATTATTTAATAACAATTTTAAGAAAGGCTACTTATTTTGGATATTAACTTTAGTTTTTGGCACAATACTAATCTTTTTTGCTTTTGCTTCCGAAATGGGATTACTCATAAAAATTGCAACCATATTATCTTTTTTAACTGCTCCTTTCTACGCTGTGATAAATTATAAACTTATTAGCAGTAAACATACACCAAAAGCTTGGCGTCCTTCTTTAATACTCCATATTTTAAGCTGGTCTGGAATAGTATTTTTGATAGGATTTAGTATTTGGTACCTTACTACATTATAAAATCTCTTTAAGAGAATACTTCGTATATTTGCCTTTAGAAATTTTTATAAATTCATGAATACAGAAACTGTTCCAAATAAATTACCTGAAAGACAAGCAAAACCAAAATGGCTACGTGTAAAACTTCCAACAGGAAAAAAATACACCGAACTTCGTAATTTAGTTGACAAATACAAACTAAATACCATTTGTACTTCTGGTAGTTGTCCAAATATGGGTGAATGTTGGGGAGAAGGTACTGCAACTTTTATGATTCTTGGTAATATTTGCACACGTTCTTGTGGGTTTTGTGGTGTAAAGACTGGTCGCCCTGAATCTTTAGATTGGGATGAACCTGAGAAAGTAGCACGTTCTATTAAACTCATGAAAATTAAACACGCAGTATTAACAAGTGTAGATCGAGACGATTTAAAAGATATGGGAAGCATAATGTGGGCAGAAACTGTTAAAGCTGTGCGTAGAATGAATCCAGACACTACTATGGAAACTCTAATCCCAGATTTTCAAGGTGTAGAACAACATTTAAATAGAATTCTTGAAGTTACTCCCGAAGTTATTTCACATAATATTGAAACTGTTAGACGTTTAACTCGAGAAGTTCGTATTCAAGCAAAATACGATAGAAGTCTTGATGTCCTTAAGTATTTAAAAGATCAAGGGCAAAGACGTACAAAAAGTGGTATTATGCTAGGTTTAGGTGAAACACGTGAAGAAGTTATAGAAACCTTACATGATCTTAAAAATGCCGATGTAGATGTTATCACTATAGGTCAATACTTACAGCCTAGTAAAAAACATTTACCAGTAAAGCAATTTATCACTCCAGATCAGTTTGAAGAATACAATGCATTAGGTTTAGATTTAGGCTTCCGTCATGTTGAAAGTAGTGCACTTGTAAGATCTTCGTATAAAGCACAAAAACATATTAATTAATTATGATTAATGTTGCTATAAACGGTTTTGGAAGAATAGGCAGACAAGTTTTTAGATTACTTCAGGAACATAAAAACATTCAAGTTGTAGCAATAAACGACTTAGCAGATGCCAAAACATTAAGTCATTTATTAAAGTATGATAGTGTTCATGGTGTTTTCAAAGCTGAAATTAACTCCGATTCAAACCATATTATTGTAAATAATAATAGTATTGCGCTTCAAAATGAAGCTCATATCAATTCAATAAACTGGAAACCTTACCAAGTAGATTTTGTTATTGAAGCTACTGGGAAATTTAAAACTAGTGAAGAATTGCAGCACCATATTATTAATGGTGCTTCCCGTGTAATCCTTTCAGTTCCTCCTTTAGACGACTCTATAAAAATGATAGTTTTAGGCGTAAACGACAATATTCTTACAGGTAATGAAACTATTATATCTAATGCATCTTGCACAACAAACAATGCAGCACCTATGATAGATATAATAAACAACCTTTGTGGTATAAAACAAGCTTATATAACAACTATTCATTCTTATACAACGGATCAAAGTTTACACGATCAACCGCATCGTGATTTACGTCGAGCGAGAGCTGCTGGACAATCTATTGTACCAACAACAACAGGTGCAGCAAAAGCAATAACAAAAATATTTCCGGAGTTATCAAATGTTATAGGTGGTTGTGGCATTAGAGTCCCTGTAATTAATGGGTCTTTAACTGACATTACTTTTAATGTCATTGATGATGTAACTGTAGATGAAGTTAATAACGCTTTTAAATTAGCTTCTGAAATTAAATATAATGATATTTTAGAATATACCGACGATCCAATAGTATCTATTGACATTGTTGGAAACCACCATTCTTGCATTTTCGATTCACTTATGACTTCTGTTATTGGAGATATGGTAAAAATTATAGGATGGTACGATAATGAAACAGGATATTCGAGTAGAATTATTGATCTTGTCCATAATTTATCTCAAAAATAATTTTCAAAAATATATAGAAATATTGAAAAAAAGTGCATTTTATCGAATAAATAGTTATATTTGTCGATAAAGTTGACACAAAATGTCCCGAATCAGATATTACATATTTGTTTTTTTTGTTTTAATTGCATCACAAAGTTACCCTCAAAACAAAATTGAAGGAGATCCAACTTTGGAAAAAAACAAAGTAGAAGTTGCTGTAAATAATGCAGATAAAGATATTCAAAAAGGCAATTTTTATAACGCTATAAAAACGCTTAAAGAAGCCCTTGTTATTTCTGAAAATATTGACGATAAAAAGGGACAAGGCATAATTTTCTCCAAAATTGCAAAACTTCAATATAATGTTGAACAAACTAAAGAAGCTGAATATTCTATAAATAAGGCTATTACAATTCAAAGAAATATTGATGACAAATTAAATTTAGCAATATCAAGATATACTTATGGTTTAATAAATTTAGGGCAAAAAGATTATATAAAAGCTTTAGAATATTTTAAATCTGCTAAAACAATTTTTGAAGAAGAAAATCTTTATCAACTTATTACCGAAGTTACTTTAAGTGAAGCTAAAGCAAATATTGGGTTGGATAACTTAAGCCAAGCCAATTCACTTATAGAGAAAACGATTATATTATCTAAACAACATAACTTAACTAATTTATTAAGTGCCGCACTTATAAAAAGTGGAGTTATTGCTTGTAAACAAAAAAAATATAGAGCTGCGCTATCTCAAGCTCAAGCTGGTTCTAAAATTGCAAAAATCAATGGAGATTTGGAGATTTTAAACGAAAGTTATTTTCTATTAAGCAATATATATTCTGAAATTAAAAATTATGAATTAGCAAGTGAAAATTTAAGGTTATACATTGCTCTTAATGATTCTATTATTAAAATTAAAAACGAAAAGTTGTCTCCCGAAAAAAGAGCACAATTTATTATTGCCGATAAAGATGCAACCATAAAACTTCAAGCTGATGAATTAAGCGAAAAAGATGAAGCTACAAGCCTCGGTAAATTAACTACAATATTAAGTATTGGTCTTATTACCATACTTTCTTTATTAACATTATCATTATATAAAAACAACAATATTAGAATGAAAACTAATAATATGTTGTTCAAAAAAAATACAGAATTACTAACTGAAAAAGAAAGAGCAGAAATAGCTGCCGTAACTAAAACAAATTTCTTATCAACAGTAACACACGAATTACGAACTCCGCTTTATGCAGTAACTGGTTTAACAAATATGCTTTTGGAAGAAAACCCTAAAAAAGAGCAAATACAACATTTAAAATCACTTAAATTTTCAGGAGATTATTTATTGACTTTTATTAATGATATTCTCCAAATCAATAAAATTGAAGCAAATAAAGTAGAACTCGATCCAGAAATATTTAATTTAAAACATAAAGTGGAAAATGTTGCCGCTGCTTTAAATAATTCTGCTTTAGATAATAATATTATTATTCATACTGAATATGATAAATCGCTTCCTGAAGTATTTCATGGCGACCAATTAAAAATATCTCAAATACTAATTAATTTAATTGGCAATTCGATTAAGTTCACCAAAGATGGAGATATTTGGATTAGAGTACTCAAAACAAATCAAAATAAGGGGCTTTATTTTATACGCTTTGAGATTGAAGATAATGGCATTGGGATTACAAAAGAAAAGCAAGACAATATGTTCGAAAGCTTCTCCCAAGGCTCAATACAAATAAATCGTAAATATGGAGGAACTGGACTTGGTTTATCTATCGTTAAAGGTTTAGTAGATATTCTTAAAGGAAAAGTGTATTTAAAAAGTGAATTAGGACAAGGCACAACTTTTAGTATTGAATTACCATTAGAAGAATCTAAAGAGGTTATAAAAGTTAAGAAAAAAGACTTATTTAAAGATGCTAAAGATTTAGACTTAAGTAAGATTAATATTTTAGTTGTTGAGGATAATAAGATTAATCAAATGATAACTAAAAAAATCTTAACCAAAATGAAACTTCATTGTGAAGTTGTAGATAATGGCGAAGATGCTGTAGATAAAATACGAGAAAACACTTATAATATTGTACTAATGGATATTCATATGCCTGGAATAAGTGGGATTGAAGCAACCAAAAGAGTGCGAAGTTTTAATAAAGAACTTACCATATTTGCACTTACAGCAGTAACACTAGAAGATAAAATGCAAGAATTTGACGAGGCCGGATTTGATGATATCATCTCTAAACCATTTAAACAGGAAGACTTCGAAAAGAAATTATTTTCTGCGCTACTTAAAAACAACTCTATAGCAGTTTAATTACTACCTAAATATTGGCTAATTAGCTTATCGAATTTTTCTTTGTTAGACATTTCACTCTCTATAGGCAAATAAAACAATCGTTCGCTATCAATTGAGTCTTTCAATCTCATATAATCTTTTTCGGTAGTTAAAATTAATGGCTTTTTATTAAGCATCTTTAATTCATTATCAGTAAAATTATGATGGTCGGTAAAATTTAAATGTTCATAGTTGTATCCATTACTTTTCAAGAAATTCAACAATAGTTTTGGGCTAGCTATGCCTGTAACCAATGTAAATCTCTCTTGCTTTAAATTCTGTAGTGGCTTACTTATTTTAGACGAATAAATTGTTTCTGAATATTTTATCGAACTGAAAAACACCTCTTGAGTAGAAAGTGGTTTAAGTTTAAAAATGATTTTTTGTTTTTTGTCTTCATTTAAATCATTTGGACATTTAGTAACAATAATTATTTGTGCTCTTTTTGCTCCATATTTTGGTTCACGTAAATTTCCCGTTGGTAGTGTAAAATCGTCAACATAAAGCTTATTGTATGTAGTAAGCAAAATATTTAATCCTGCTTTAACTTTTCTATGCTGAAAAGCATCATCCAACAAAATAATTTCAGGCGATTCTTGCAATTCTGATAATTTTGCTATTCCATTTTGTCTATCACCATCAACACTAACAATAACATCTTTAAATTTTTGATGTAATTGAAAAGGCTCATCACCTATTTTTAAGACTGTAGAATTTTCATTTGCAATAAAAAATCCTTTAGTATTTCTCTTATAGCCTCTACTTAAAGTTGCTACTTTATAATTACCTTTTAGCAATCGGATTAAATATTCAATCATTGGAGTTTTTCCTGTACCACCTGCACTTAAATTACCAACACATATTATGGGAAAGTCGTAAGATTTCGATTTAAAAACACCAATATCATAACATAAATTGCGTAACCATGTAATCATATAGTAAATAGGAACTATTGGAAACAATATTTTTCTAACAAAATTCACAGCAACTAAAGTAATTATTTATATTTGAAGTAAAACATTTAATCATGATTGTTCAAGACGTTATAAATCATCTCGAAGAGTTATCACCTTTAGCTTATGCTGAAGACTTTGATAATGTAGGACTTCTTGTTGGTGATAAAAATACACAAATTACAGGTATTCTTGTTACCTTAGACACTCTAGAAGCAGTTGTAGATGAAGCAATAGAAAACAATTGTAATCTTATTGTTAGTTTCCATCCTATAATATTTAATGGTTTAAAAAAATTAACAGGTAAAAGTTATGTAGAACGCGTTGTTATAAAAGCACTAAAACATGACATTGCAATATTTGCAATGCATACAGCCTTAGATAATGCACTACAAGGCGTAAACAACATGATTTGTGAAAAAATCGGACTTATAAATAAACGTATTTTAATTCCAAAAGCAGGAACTATAAAAAAATTGACTACTTATGTGCCAAAAGATGAAGCAGATATACTAAGGAATGCTTTATTTGAAGCTGGAGCCGGAAAAATTGGAAATTATAACGAATGTAGCTTTAACGCTGAAGGCATAGGAACATACAATGGAAACACAAACTCAAATCCAACAAAAGGGGAAAAAGGAAACTTACATTTTGAAGCCGAAATTCAAATTTCAGTAATTTATGCTAAACATTTAGAATCAAAAATTCTACAAACGCTTTTTAAAATCCATTCTTATGAAGAGGTAGCTTACGAAATCAATACTCTTGAAAATAAAAATCAACAAATTGGGATGGGAATGATTGGTGAACTTGAAACTCCAATGGAAGAAATTTCATTTTTAAGATACATAAAATCAATTATGAAAACTGGTTGTATTAGGCATTCCAGTTTACTAAATAAACCAATTAAAAAAGTTGCAGTTTTAGGTGGCTCAGGGAGTTTTGCCATTAAAGAAGCTATAGCTACAAATGCTGATGTTTTTATTACTGCTGACCTAAAATATCATGATTTTTTCAGTGCCGAAAACAGCATCATTTTAGCAGATATTGGACACTATGAAAGTGAACAATACACAAAAAATGGTTTAGTTGCATTTCTTACAAAAAAAATACCTAATTTTGCAGTCGTTTTATCAAAGACAAATACCAATCCTGTAAAGTATTTATAAACATGGCTAAAAAGAAAGAAGTTAGTGTAGAAGATAGATTAAGAGCACTATATGATTTACAATTAATTGATTCTCGAGTTGACGAAATCAGAAATGTAAGAGGAGAACTTCCATTGGAAGTACGTGATTTAGAAGACGAAGTTGAAGGTTTAAATACTAGGCTTCAAAAATTAGATGAAAGTCTTGCTAATATAGACGAGCAAATTAAAGCAAAAAAGAATCTTACTGAAGAAGCTAAAGCTTTAATTAAGAAATATAATGAGCAACAAAAAAATGTTAGAAATAACAGAGAATTTAATTCAATTACTAAAGAAGTAGAATTTCAAGAATTAGAAATTCAACTTGCCGAAAAGAACATTAAAGAGTTTTATGTTCAAATTGAACAAAAAAATGAAGTTATTAATAGCACTAAAGAACGTTTAAAAGAACGTAATAATCACTTAAAGCATAAAAAAGCAGAATTAGATACAATTCTTGCTGAAACTGAAAAAGAAGAAGATGCTTTAAAATTGAAATCAGAAAAATATAAACAATTAATAGAAGAGCGTTTAGTTACCGCTTATAATAGAATTCGCAAAAATGTAAAAAACGGTTTAGCAGTAGTGCCTATTGAAAGAGGTGCTGCAGGTGGATCTTTCTTTACTATTCCGCCACAAGTAATTGTAGAAATTGCTTCTCGTAAAAAAATTATTACTGATGAGCATAGTGGAAGAATTTTAGTTGATGAAGTTCTTGCCACCGAGCAAAAAGCAAAAATGAAAAAACTATTTGCAAAACTTTAAGCTAAAAATATTTTGGCTTTGCCATATTTTAATAAAAAAACCTTTACAGATTTGTAAAGGTTTTTTTATTAAAATAATTAGGCATTAGTTATAAGTTTTATTAATTTTTAACGACATAAAGTAAAACTTAAATCGTCATGCGAAATTTTAAATCTATAGTAACCACTTTCACATTAATTATTGCTTTTAGTTGTCAAAACAGCGCACAACAAAATAATAAACAAATAGCAATTCAAAATTTAAAGCCTGTTGAAGTTCCTCTACAAAATGGAAAAGCAAAAGCCTATTTTGCAAGTGGATGTTTTTGGTGTGTTGAAGCAGTTTATGAAAGTGTAAACGGCGTGGAAGAAGTAATTAATGGCTATTCGGGAGGTTATACTCTAAATCCAACCTATGAAACTAGTAATACAGGACGAACTGGACATGCAGAAGCTGTTGAAGTAATATATAATCCTAATATTGTGAGTTTTAAAACTTTAGTCGATGTTTATTTTGGCTCACAAAATCCAACTCAAGTTAACGGACAAGGTCCAGATAAAGGCTCACAATATCGCTCAATCATTTTTTATCAATACAAGACTCAAAAACAAATTATTTTAGAGAAAAAAGAAGCACTTTCAAAAAAGCTGAATGCCAATATTGCGGCTGAAATTTATCCATTCCAAAAATTTTGGGTAGCTGAAGATTACCATCAAAATTACGAAAAGTTACATCCTGAAAATGGTTATATACAACGAATTTCAATCCCACGACTTAATAAATTTAAGAAACGATTTCCTCACTTGTTAAAAGACAATCAACACTAAAGCCTAATTTTTCAAAATTTATCCTAACGATTTATAAGTGTTTTTTTAGATTAAAAATTCCTATTTTTGAGTAAAATCAAAAAATCAAAATTTTGTCCATATATCAACTTGGTCTTGATTACGCAAAACAACAAGACATATTAGACGAATTATCCAGCTATAGAAATCGATTTCATATACCAAAAGATAAACATGGTAATGAGTTAATTTACATGACTGGGAACTCTCTTGGTTTACAACCAAAATCTACAAAATCATATATCAATCAAGAACTTGAAGATTGGGCTAATTTAGGTGTCGAAGGCCATACAGAAGCTAAAAACCCTTGGTTACCCTATCATGAGTTTTTAACTGAAAGTATGGCTAATATAGTTGGTGCTAAACCTTTAGAAGTTGTTGTAATGAATACGCTCACAGCCAACCTTCATTTTATGATGGTTTCATTTTATCAGCCTACAAAAACACGTTATAAAATAGTAATTGAAAGTGATGCTTTTCCATCTGATAAGTATGCCGTAGAATCACAATTACGTCATCATGGTTTCGATGATAGAGAAGGATTAATTCTATGGGAACCTAGAAAAGGTGAAGAATTATTACATTATGAAGATTTAGAAGCGATTTTAGAATCTCATGGAGATGAAATTGCACTAATTATGATTGGAGGCGTAAATTATTATACAGGACAATATTTCGATTTAAAGCTCATCACAGAATTAGGACACAAATATAATTGTATTGTTGGTTTTGATTGTGCTCATGGTGCAGGAAATGTAGAGCTCAATTTACATGATTCTGGAGCTGACTTTGCGGTGTGGTGTACCTATAAATATTTAAATTCAGGTCCAGGAAGTTTAGCAGGTTGTTTTGTTCATGAGCGACATGCTTATAATAAAAATCTCAACCGATTTACAGGTTGGTGGAGCCATAATAAACAAACACGTTTTAATATGCGTCATGAATTTGATGTTCTTCCAGGAGCCGAAGGTTGGCAATTGAGTAATCCACCTATACTATCTATGGCAGCCATAAAAGCATCTTTAGATATGTTTAATGAAGTTGGGATAAAAAAGCTCACCAAAAAGTCAAAAAAACTAACAGGTTATTTTGAATTTTTAATAACAAAATTAAATAATCAAGATATAAAAATTATTACTCCTAGTGACTCCGATAAACGTGGTTGTCAATTATCAATACAAGTAAAAAATGCTGATAAAATTTTACACGATAAACTCACAGAAGCAGGTGTTATAAGTGATTGGAGAGAGCCAGATGTAATTCGCTGCGCTCCTGTTCCGCTTTACAATTCGTTTGAAGATGTGTATAAAATGGTTGAAAAATTGAAGAATATATTAAATGATTAAAAAAGAAAATATACTTATTATAGGAGCAGGACTTTGTGGTTCACTCCTAGCATTACGATTAGGACAAAGAGGTTATAATGTCTCTGTTTATGAAAAACGTCCAGACTTAAGAAATACAGACATAAGTGCTGGAAAATCTATCAATCTAGCTTTTTCTAATCGTGGCATCAAAGCAATGGAACTTGTTGGTATTCAAAACAAAGTTGAACCCCTTTGCATTCCTATGAATGGTCGCATGTTACACGATAAAGAAAGTAATACTAAACTATCTAATTACAGCGGTTGTGAACATGAATACATAAACTCAATCTCAAGAGGTGGTTTAAATGCGTTATTGCTTGATGAAGCCGAAGCATTAAAAAATGTGACGATTCACTTCAACAAAAAATGCACAGCAGTAGATTTTGAAAAAACAACAGCTAGTTTCTATGATTATGAAACTAAAAACGAATTCGTTGAAGATGCAGACGTTATTTTTGGAACCGATGGTGCTGGTTCAGCATTACGGAAGAGTTATTATTTAGAAAAGAAATTCTTATTTAGTTTTTCACAAAATTATTTAACCCATGGTTATAAAGAATTAAGTATTTTGCCAACTGAAACAGGAGGTTTTAAAACTTATAAAAACGCATTGCATATATGGCCTAGAGGTGATTTTATGCTCATTGCATTACCAAATTTAGATGGCAGTTTTACAGTAACATTGTTTTTGAGTCATGATAATGGGGAGTACAATTTTAATAACCTCACAACACCTGAAATTGTTACCGAATTCTTCAAAAAAGAATTTCCTGATGCTTTAGAACTCATGCCAAATTTAATTGAGGACTTTTTCGAAAATCCAACATCAGCATTAGGAACAGTAAAATGTTCACCATGGCACTACAAAGGAAACACATTGTTAATGGGAGACGCAGCTCATGCAGTAGTTCCTTTTTATGGTCAAGGAATGAATGCATCTTTTGAAGATGTAGTAGAATTAGACCAAATTTTAGACAAGTTTGAAGGTAATTGGAAAGCTGTATTTAAAGCATACGAAAAAATACGTAAAAAAGATACAGATGCTATCGCAGATTTGGCAATCGACAACTTTTATGAAATGCGAGATCATGTTGCTAATCCTATATTCCAAGAAAAGCGTAAATTGGAAATGGATTTAGAACAGCATTTTCCTAATGAGTATTCTTCAAAATATTCCTTAGTAACCTTTAATGAGAATATTGGTTATAATGAAGCAATGACTAGAGGAAGAGCGCAAGACAAAGCCATTTTGAATATGATTGCTGACGGTAAAATAGATTTGAATGGAGATTTAAACCACATATTAAAAAAGGTCCAACAAGAAACCGAAGATATTCTAGACGATGACAAAATTGCTAAGACAATGCATCATTAATTTAATTAATTATTCAATGCGAAGCTTTGAAAAGAATGACTTACTAAAGGTTGACGTGAAATTTGAATTGAAGAATTCGTTAAAAAGCTTCCGCTTGTTCGAATTCAACTTTGCTGAAAAGGGCGGAAGATATAGAATTCAAAAGAAAAATTTAGTCAAGGTTTAGTCAATCTAGATTTTTTGTTTCTTTTTCATCAATGGAAAAAGAAAGAATTAAACAAATAACAGTATGAGTAAAGACAAAGTAACACCAAGAGGCGCATATCCACATACCAAACATGTAGGCAATTTTATATTTGTATCTGGCACCAGTTCTCGTCGTCCAGACAATACTATTGCTGGCGTTGATATTATTGACGAAATGGGAACCAAGCGTTTAAATATTGAAGCCCAAACTAGAGCAGTTTTAGATAATATTGCTTCCAATCTTGAAAAAGCAGGAGCTTCAATGAGTGATGTAGTAGATGTCACTTCGTTTTTAGTGAATATGAACGATTTTGCAGGTTATAATAAAGCTTATGCCGAATATTTTAATGCTGAAACCGGGCCAACGAGAACCACTGTAGCGGTACACCAATTACCACATCCAGATTTAGTAGTGGAAATTAAAGTAATGGCATATAAAAAACCATAATGCAAAACATCCAAAACTTCATAAACGGAAATTTCCACAATCCAATACAAGATAATTGGATTGACAATTATTGTCCAGCGAATGGAGAAGTCTATGGAAAAATACCAAACTCTTCAAAAGAAGATGTTGAGAATGCCTATATCGCTGCAAAATCTGCCTTTCCAAGTTGGTCACAAACCACTTTGGAAGAGCGAAGTAGAATTTTGATTAAGATT
>Ga0209013_10001050_pt1 | contig 25518 bp, 22 predicted proteins | sample Cruoilmetagenom2_FD_187291 | JGI IMG/M metagenome (GOLD analysis project Ga0209013, IMG submission 187291) | Oil polluted marine microbial communities from Coal Oil Point, Santa Barbara, California, USA - Sample 2 (SPAdes) (version 2) | ecosystem: Environmental > Aquatic > Marine > Oil seeps ... | reverse complement strand
AAGGGGCGCCCCAATCAAACGAACAAATTCTGATGCCATGCGTAATGTGACCTTGTTTGCTCTGAGCACAGTCCAGACCCGAGCGACAGCCTGTTACGATCAAACACACTTTACTACGACGAGGTTACCGTACAGATCATGGATGCATTCTTCAATTTCAGCCAGAAGACCTGAATTATGAGCGTCGGTTGCAACCGAGCAACGGTTGCGAAACCTGGTGAAGAGCCGTCGCCAGGCTGAGAAGTATCCCGATATTCGTTCCTATCATTGCCGCAAAGCAACGCTTTGGCCGACAACGATGCGCACTTGACCAGCTACGTCGGCAACAACGAATAAGTGGTCTCGGGAAAATTTCCGAATTTTGCCTTGGGCATGTTGAAGTTTACCGCAAGCCGGTAGCCAGGGTTGCTGGCTAACCAATCCGAATGGTCGATGGCTTGGTACTCGCAGGAGTGAATTGCTAGCAAGATTCGTGCTGGCTCGTTCCCAACATCCTCTATCGAGTGGTCGCACCCCTGCAATATTAGCTCTTCGACCTGACGCAGCTTTGCTAAGATCTTTTGCTGCTTGTATCGACTGCTCTATGCCGAAAAGTCCACCCTCACGTCTAAATTCAAATGTCGTATAGGACCCGTTTTCGGGGGGTAGACTGGCCATGGAACTAGTGTGCGACCGGCGACACACCTAACATGCCTGGAGCACCAAGTGCGGCCTCTTTATCGGAACGAGCGCAGGATTGAGATGACGAAACTTGTCTACATCGGAGGCTTCGGCCGCAGCGGCAGTACTCTGTTGGAGGTGCTGATGGCGGCGAACCCTGAAGTTGTCGCCTGTGGAGAAGTTGGACTTTTTTCGCGCAGAAGACTGAACAAAAAATGTAAGTGCAGCTGTGGTCAGTCGCCAAACGAGTGTCCAGTCTGGCGTTCTTACGTTCCACCCTCACGCGAGCCAGGATCAAGCTGGACTCACCAACAGCTGACTTTGAAATTGCTTGACCATTTCTCGAAAGAATTCACCCTCTTGGTCGACTCATCGAAAACGGCGTTGGGCTCATTCAGCACACCCTTCAATTTCAGACGCAAGTTAGCCCAAGATTTCCTGCTGGTGCACGTCGTTAGAAATCCAAGGGGAGTTTGCTGGTCGAATATACGCAAGAAAAAGAGGCAAAAACACTCAGTGTTTTCACCGAGTTTTCTTCGTTGCGGCAAAAGCTCAATTGGGTGGTGGATGGCCAACTTAAGTTGCGAACTCTTCGCTCTCGCATACCCGAAACAGTATATGCGTCTTCGTTATGAGGACCTGACTCGTTCACCGCACGAGGTGCTGCAAACGTTATTCACCAACCTGCTGCCCGACCAACCATGGCCCCTCGACGAAACAACGACCAAGCACAATCGACATCAATTATATGGCAATAGGATGCGACTTAAGACGCTCCTGTTGTCCGATGTTCGGGAAGACGTCCGGTGGGAGAATGATATGCCACGCCCTCATCGTCGTCTTGTTGCGTTCCTAACGTGGCCTTTGCGCTACAAATATGGCTATTAGCTAACTTGCTTGAAAAGTCTACTTCACGCACCAGTGCCAGAATTCGGTGGTCCTCTTCCTCGGCTTCTATGAGCGCGATGTTTTTGTCTTATATTTGTATGATACATCGCCCCCAAAACCCACCACGTCAGCTCATAGCAGGTTGGAGTAATTTCGAGGTTATTCTTGATCTCGTCCATGGTGAGTTCTGACTGGGAGCAGCGCCCGACCTTCTCGGGCATGATTATATCTGCGGCATTCTGCAGTCACTCAAACCTGTCGAGGTCGATTGGCACGCGGCGCCCGACCTTCTCGGGCATGATTTTGTCAGCGGCTTGCATTGATTCAAATCTGTCGAGATCGATTGGCACGCGTCCCGGTGTCCGTGCGATTTCGGTTAACCTGGTTGTGTCCATCGTCTTCACTCCTGTCCGCTACTACACAAACATCCCTCACGTCTTGCTGGCGCTACAGTTAGCAGCCAAGGGCGAGCGAATCAGTCGCTCTTCTGCCACATCGCACTCAATTCATTGCCTGAACGTTGTTTCATCCACCACTTCGGCGCCGCCACTGCGTTTCAATCAAGCAACCTTGATTTGCAAACGCTCCCGCCCTCAATCCCGACCTGATATCAGGCTTTTGGCATGGAACGGCCTCTAGGATCGCGACACACGCTTCTAAATTGCCTCTAAGTACCTCTTGTCTCTGTGAGTCACGCTCGCGGTCAGCGAGGTTCGGCCCGCGCGTCGGCGATTGCGGCGAAGCCCCCGCCTGCCTTTATAAGGGCAAAAAATCGCTGAAGATCTCACACCTACCGAGAATAATTGTGCTCTCGAGGGGCCTGTAATGACCTGGAATATTTCTGTCCGCCTAGCTCTGCTGATCCTGTTGTTAACGTCAACTGCTCAAGTGGGCTTGGCTCAGGACGGACACCTAGCCAATACATTGTGGCGCACACAAAAAGAAACCGGCTGGAAGACTGCGGCGACCTGTAAAAGGTCGCCCACATCTGTCGTTGCTTTCACGAAATGCACCGGTGACTACACGGGCCTCTGCGGTAACGTGCGCGCGCTCAACCCCAACGACAGCCAGCTTCCGACCCCTGACCTCTCGAAACTGACCGACAGCCTCAATCCGTATCCGGAACTGCGTACCCGAAAGGTTATAGGCATCAAGATTTTTGCGAATTTGAGGGCACGCGGTGATCTGATGGTTGGCGATGGGTACTCACCGTGTCGGGGGCAACACGGAAAAATTTGCATGCGTAGACTCGGCAAGCGCCGGCTCGAACAATGGGCCTGCCTGCCTGGCGTGGGCTGCGATGCCGAACCAGGCCTTTTTTGCACACCTAAGTACGTCTGGACTCGGATCGATGGCGTTCCGGAAGGATGGGTTGGGAAGTAGCCACGAACTCAGCCGAAGTCGTTACGTGACAAGTGCCACGCTGCGAACCTAATCAGCATTTGATGCATACCGAAGTTGGCTTAGCGGGCAACCATAAAGGAGCAAGCGCTCACTCTTCCTCCGGAAAGTATTTTAGCGTTCGCTTGCAGCTGGCCTTCCACTCTTCTTTTGTCATTTGCTCTTCTGGACTCCAATCCTTCATGCACGCTTCCACGTCAGCGGGCGTCACAGGATAGTTCTTCTTTGCATCCTCAAGAATGACCTGTTCCTCATCCTTTGGCGCAGTCTTGGCCGGCGTTTCACTAAAGCTGGGCGTGACGCTACCACCGAGTACGAGGGCGGCAGCCACGAGGGCAAGGAGAGCTGAGACGGAAAGTTTTTTCATGACACAGGACCGGTTTGCTTTCTGAAATTGGGCTGATGTTATGGTTTGTATCGCCACCGAGCGTGCGCGACCATGCCCATGATGCCTTATGGTTTCACGCAATCAGGTGGGCAACTCCCCCATTCGCGTGGAGAACAGGGGGCCGTCTTGGGGCACGTTGGCGGTCCCTAAGGGGCCAACACAATCTAGTATTTTAAATCATTTCGCTGAGAGTGGGACGCAAGAACTTCCCACCCGTCCTCAGGCTGTTCTGTCCGAAAGTGTCGCACCGAATAGCTCCAACGGCCTCAGCGATGGATGCGGCCTCGATGCCACGCCACCGATGGTTACTCTAGCAAAAGGAAGCATTCGCCATGCCACGATGAACCAAAAAACGGGGACCAGCTGCATCGAGCGAGGTGCCGAGGAAATCCTCAATAATATCGAACGATACGTTAAGGTCTGCAGTGCCAAGGGGAATTCGGAAACATCTCGATGTCGCTCCCAGAAACAAGATTGTTTCCTAAACATTTCCGATAATAAAACTGAAACATTTTCCGGCTACCTACAGCGCACCTGGAGCTAACCTGCTGCCCGCATCTAATCTCTCTCGCTGGCTCTTGGGTTCGGCTTCAGGTCCAACCTGACGCTTTGCTCTGTCACTCAAGCTATAGGTTTCACCACTCCATTAGCTAGCAGCTACTCGAGCAGACTTTAGGGGGCTTCGGGTCCCTAATGGCTCTCAATTCTGCCTATAAAGAAACGTCAGTGTTGAGTGCTCCCATGCACTGGATGCGTTAGCAGTGCAGGCAGTGAGCCGCTCTGCTCTAGCTCAATGCACAGAGGCAGGCAGGCATCGGCAAGTAGGCGCTGGTAGGAACTGTCGCAGTGCTCCTTTCCCAAGTTCCTAAACTCAGCCTCTAGGCTATCAGCGAACTCGTGGTTCTGATGCTTCCTTGCTAGGCGAACCGCCATGAGAATCAACAGATCGTCTCCAGGATGCTTATAGCGTTCCTCAGTCATTCAGTTGGCTCCCTCATTAGGTGATCGTAAATTGGCGATTGGTCTCTACCAACGGAGCTAGTTATTCCTCCGTATCACAGCAAAGAGTGTCCACATCACGTAGCCTCCAGGATGACTCCATTGCTCGCACAGCAGGACCAATTGACTGATTGGGCGGACAACTTTGGCAAGAAAATGCCTGAATATTTGAAGTTGGAAGAAATCCAATGATTCTGTGTTCGCCACAGTTCTGCCTGACGCCGATCTCTCCTAGCTATTCTGATAACGCAAAGATGTAAGTGGACTATCAGACGGGGCTGGCTGAGGCGCCACCGCTGATCTTCATCATGATCGTGCGCGCGTAGTTCATCCCGGAGGTCTTGTGGCTCGGCGCATTTGCCTCCGCCATCATTAGCGGGATCATTGTCCCGGGGATTGCCAACTTACTCCTCTGGCATACCCTGGGTCCAGACAATTTGGCCCTTGTTGCCTCTAGCTCCATAGCTAAGACAGACCAATGAGTCGACTAGATCAAATCATGCAGATGTGTAGAGAGTGAATAGATAATTCTATCCACAGGACCTCGAATGTCCGCTATCGGCACTTAGTGGAGATCAACCTCCGGTGAAGCGCTTGATGGCAGGGCTTCGTGAATGGCGGTCGAAGCCTTCTCGGATCCTCCTAGAGATCGGCAACGGCGAAATGGGCCGAGAAGCCGATGCCGAACGCTGCAATGAGATGTCTTCCATTGGCTCCAGCTGCCAGCGCACGCTCGAGCATGAATAAGACCGTCGCTGACGACATGTTGCCGTAGTCGCGCAACACGCTCCAGGCATGGGCCATCTGCTCTCGGCTGATGCCGAGCACGTCCTCGGCCGTTTCGAGAATCTTGCGGCCACCCGGGTGAATGAGAAAGCCGTCGAAGTCAACCAGACCGAGCTGATGACTGTCGAGGAACTGGACAACGGCCGGCAGGAGATTCTCCCGCAAGAGGTTCGGCAGTGCAGGGCTGAGAACGATGCTGAATCCGTCGTCCTTAACGTCGAGACCAAGATATCTTTCGGTCCCTCGGCAGCAGTGCTCGCCTATAGCGCGAATTCGGGGGCCTTCCGGACAGGATCGGGCGGAGCGGTTGTCATTGCCGGGACTACGCAAGACGACCGCAGCAGCACCGTCGCCGAATAGACCTGTCGCCACAAAATTTGCGAGGCTCTCCTCATTGGGCCGCGTGCACAGGCTAGATAGATCTATGGTCAGGAACAAGACGTTTGCGTCGGGCATCGAATGGGCGAGCTGGGTTGCGTGCGCGAGCCCGGCAACCCCGCCACTGCAACCGTATCCAAAGATCGGCAGCCGGGTGACCGTCTCCTTGAGACCGAGGCTGTTAATCATAATCGCGTCGAGGCTAGGCGCCGCGATCCCGGTGGTGGAGTTGGTGACGATCACGTCGATGTCCGAGGGGGCGAGCCCTGCGGACGTAATCGCCTTGATGGCCGCCTTATGGAGGAGAGCCGGGGCGTGACGCTGGTACTCTGAAGTGCGCTCTGCCCAGCCATGCTGCACATGGCACCAATCGGGCGGCACACAGAAGTAGCGCGTCTCGATGCCAGAGTTGGCGTAGAGGGCTTCGCACCGCTCAAACGCGGGCAGCACGCTCTTGACTCGCTCGAACGCCTCCTTCTGAGACAGCGCATATTTCGGCGCAGCCGTGGCAACGGAAAGAATTTCGACCGCAAGTGTGACCGCATTCGCGGGACGGACTGCCGAGGCTTGCACAGGGTCAGACGTTTTCAAATTGTTTAACACGGACCAGGTTCACTCCGTAATTGTGCATGTTTCCCTTACCGATATTTGCAGCGAAGCTCGGCCGCTGTTCCCTGCGGAACAACAGGTTCCAAAATCGAACGTCTCTGGCAGTGGCCCATTGAATGGTGCGCAAGATGTTTCGGTCGCCTAGCCGTGTAGGCGAGCACGAGCAGCTCTGGCGGCTAGTCTGGAGGCCGGGCGTTGGGGGGGCGTGGGTCCGTGCCGCGCCGACTGCACTCGGGCGTGCGGGTCTTGGGATGGCGAGTTTTTATGAAGTAGAAGAAGGCAAGTGCGGATAGCGATGCGAATCTTCCGAACGGTTGGCGCGAAGATCCTCGGCACGCCGCATGCCTCCATGAGCGTGAGCCGGACGGCAAGCGAGCCAAGCCGACAACCGTTCTTGGGGTAAAGCGGACATGTTCCACCCGGCCGAATTAGGCAATGCAGTAGCCCTCGCTTTTATGAATAATCGGTCTCGGGCGCAGGAGATAGATTCGGGTCAGCTGGTCGGGGTCATGGTTTTCTTTGTTCGAGTCGGAGTCGAAGCCTCTCATTCAGGCGCTTACGAAGCCTAATGATCTTGTCGGTTTTCTCCTTGTTGATAAGAGCGCAGTCCCTCAACTTCGCAAGATCGACCTTTTGCGCTTCGGTTACTCGCTTGTTCTCAAGATAAAGGTGCCCGGCCAACAATCCGAGCAAAGCGATTATCGCGATTATGATGTAACGGATCATCTATCCTCCATTTCCTTCCTCTCCTCAGGGGTGTCGCCTAACGTGACGAGAAGATGATCTGCCTCACGTCGTATGCGCGGCTGCTATGGCAACTGCACAGGCTGAAGCATTGGGTACTGACTCCAATGTTGCATGGCCTGAGATGACTTTCACGGTTGACAAAGTTACCGTCACCGCAAAGTCTCGTAAGCTCAAAGCAGAATACACGGTGGAATTTGCACAAGACTTGAAAGCCATTCACGGTCTTGACGCAGAGAGTGAGTTGTCTGGTGTGCTTTCGACTGAAATCCTTTCGGAGATCAATCGTGAAGTTGTTCGCACCGTCAACGTAACAGCCAAGCAAGGTTCGCAAGAGAACACAACTACCGCTGGATTCTTCGACATGGACACCGACGCGAATGGTCGTTGGTCCGTTGAAAAATTCAAAGGTTTGATGTTCCACTGTAGAAGCTAATCGAATTGCACGCATTCAGTACGGGATTGGTAACTTCGATCCAGACCGCGCCAACAATGCCTTCAGTTACTTCACGCAGCAATAATCCATTTATAGGAGTTGTAATTATGAGTACAAATCATGGTCGTTGTGATTGCGGGGATATTGAATATGAGTTTCAGGGTGATCCCATCAATACGGTGTTTTGTTATTGCAAGACTTGCCAATTGCACACTAATTCTGACAAATGGTTTGGTGTCTGGGTACCGTTTAATAAATTTAAATTCGTTAAAGGCACGCCTTCAAGTTTCACAGCAATTGGCGACTCGGGAAAACAAACGCATCGATTATTTTGTGGAAATTGCGCTACTCCAATTGATCTCAAGTGTGACGGTTTTGATTTCTATTCCTTGTCTGCCAGCACGATCGAAGGGGGCGGAACGTTACGACCTAAAATGCTTATCTACACTTCCGTTGCGCCTGCCTGGGCTACTTTTCCCGAAGGTATTCCAAAGTATGATATTCTCCCGCCCAGCGAATAAAAACCTTAATTTTACTTATTAATTTAAGCTGAACCAGCGACTCAACTTTCCCAACACCCAGGGAAGCTAAATAATAGGGGACAAACGAAAGATTGTGTAATTGTTCAAAACTCTAAATGAAAGAACTGGATCAGCTTCAAGTTCAAGTATTTGGAGACGCTCCGCCTACACAATTTAGTATTTCTTATTCAGGCAGCGCTGGCGTAGTCGATCCAGAAGACCCTGTACCCAACCACACGATCAAAACACTGAAGGTGCCAGGATCGAGAGGATGGTGCGAATGGTCCCCAACCACGAACCCGCTTTCTATCCAGATCAGAGTGCCGACGTTTGCTTGCTTCTGCTGACCTTCATCTGAAGCCGATTGTCGAGGTGGCCGTTGAGACAGGTTTGAGGCAGGGGGAATTGCTTGGTCTGAGATGGAATGAGTTGGATTTAGACCGGCGAGAGATACGGTTGGTGGTGACGAAATCCAAGAAGCCGAGAGTTGTTCCTTTGTCTGACCGAGTTGTAGCCATTTTTGTAGCCACTGCCCGAATCGGTACCAGCCCGTACGTTTTCACCAACCCCCAGACTGGCTCCCGCTACCGCAACCTCAGAAAATCGTTCCAGAAAGCTTGTTCACGTGCTGGTATCTCAGACTTCCGCTGGCATGATTTCAGACATACCTTCGCGTCGTGGCACGTACAGAGCGGTGTGGACCTTTATCGCGTAAGTCGAATTCTAGGTCATTCCACGCTCCAGATGACCACCCGATACGCCCACCTCGCCACAGAACATCTCCATGAAGCGGTACGAGGAGTGGCTACATTTATGGCTTCAGGCTCTCCAGATTATAGCCGCAACCCCCACTCAAACGACGACACACCACCCCGATAGACCGAGACCTTGCCCCATCCCCAACCGTATGGAGCAACCTTCGCAGACATTTAGATGATGAGGGGCAGTCTTAGGGCACAATGGCGGTCCCTACGGGAATCGAACCCGTCTTTCCAGATTGAAAATCTGGCGTCCTAACCGATAGACGAAGGGACCGCAGGGCGAGGGTATAGGGGGCTTTCCGGGGGCTTGCAAGCAAGCCTCCACGCCGCACTGTCAAGGCTGTCGGCGGGGGTCGGCAGCATCCTCAATGATGAGTTCAATTTTGTCTCGGCCGCCCCAAGTAGAGCGCTTCAAATGCCCGGCGATGTGGATCGGCAAACCGTTCGTGCCCAACAACAAATCACCCAGTGGCTGCCCTGCAGCGCGAAATGCGATGCCATCAAGGCGCCCGCCGTCCGCCGATTCCAGGGCGCAGCGTATATGCGCCTCGCCGACAACTTTGGCAAACTTGATGCGCGTTGCTGGAAAGGCGAAGCGCGGCGACGGATTGCCTTGTCCGAACGGCCCCACGCTCTCGATGAGTTCAAAGAATGCGTCCGTGATACCTGAAAAAGTTAAAGCGCCATCGATGTCCAGTCCGGCACGCTCCCGCACGTCACACACTTTTTCGGCCAACTGCGCAGATAGAAACTCTCCCACTACTGCAATATTATCGCGCACCGCCGTCAACCCCGCGGCCATCGCGTGGCCGCCACCTTTGACAAGGTGTCCAGCCGCAACGGCAGCACGTACCGCCGCTCCAATGTCAGCACCAGGCACCGAACGAAGTGAGCCCGTTCCCTCGCCTCTCTCTCTGTCCCAAGCGATGACGCAGGAGGGGCGGCGAAACCTTTCGGTCAAGCGGCTCGCAACCAATCCAACGATACCTTTGTGCCAATCAGACGAGCCGACGATAAGGAGCGGCGCATCCGGCCGCGCATCGATTAGGCTATCGGCTTCTGCCAGCGCCTCCTCAAGCATCTGCGCCTCAAGTGCGCGCCGTTCCTTGTTCAATTTGTCGAGCAGAAGTGCAATGCGCCCGGCATCGACCGCGTCCTCGCTGGTAAGCAGTCGCGAACCAAGCGCCGCATCGCCGATGCGGCCGCCTGCATTGATACGTGGCCCCAAAATGAACCCCAAGTGATAAGGCGTGGGCACTTCGTTCAATCCCGCCGCATCAGCGAGCGCCGTGAGGCCTGTGTTGCGTCGCCAGCGCATTACTTGCAGTCCTTGCGTCACGTAGGCCCGGTTGAGACCTGTGAGCGGGACCACGTCGGCAACGGTCGCAAGCGCCACAAGATCCAGCTCAGAAATCAAGTCTGGCTCGGCAGTGCCTTGGGCATAGTGGCCACGCTGACGCAGCTCCCGCGCGGTGGCAACAAGTACTAAAAATACCACACCCGCCGCGCACAAGTTACCCAACTGGGACAGGTCATCTTGGCGATTAGGATTGACCACGGCGCATGCGGCGGGCAGGTCCTCGTCCGCCTGATGATGGTCAATGACGATAACGTCTGCGCCGAGCTCGACCGCGCGGGATATCGGCTCTGTGCTCGTAGTTCCGCAGTCAACAGTAACGATGAGACGCGCACCCTCTTGCACTAGATTCTCGATTGCAGCTGCGTTGGGCCCATATCCTTCAAACAGACGGTCGGGTATATAGATGCGCGCATTGTGCCCGTGGTGGGCAAAAAAACGACCAAGCAACGCCGATGAGGCCGCGCCATCGACGTCGTAATCGCCAAACAGCGCGACACCCTCTCGATTCTGTACGGCATCCGCCAGCCGCTTGGCTGCAGTGTCCATATCCCGAAGCGTGCTGGGGTTGGGCATCAGCACTTTGAGCGTTGGATTGAGGACGGTCTCGACCTCCTCGAGCGTCACCCCGCGCGCCGCCAGCACCCGCCCTAAAAGCTCAGGCAGCCCGTGACGCTGGCTGATGGCCGTCGCGCACGGTTCAGCGTCAGGCGTCAACCGCTCAAGCCACGCAAATCCCTTCGCCGAAACGCCTACTCCAAGGAAGGGCGCACCTGCGTCAGGCATTTCGATCGGTATTTTTCTGCGAACCGCGCCCACGCCGCCTCCTTAAGCCAAGACTGAAATTGTGGAGTTATCCGTAAGACAGCGCTGCGAAGCGCAATATGTCAGGACCTCTACTCCCCAGACCTAGAGACTCAGCCGATATAGCGCGAGCCAATCGCGCGAAAGGTGGTTTTTACTCGACGCACTGTGCCGGTGTGGGCGCGCATTACGACCGACTCCGTTTCTGCGAAATCACCGCGAAAACGCACACCGTCGAGCAGCGAACCATCGGTCACGCCAGTTGCTGAAACAATCACGTCCGCGGACGCCATCTCGTCCAGCACGTACTTCCGGTTAGCATCCGATATGCCCATGCTCTCAACACGTGCACTTTCTGCATCATTGGCCGGCAACAACCTCCCCTGCATCTGTCCTCCGATACAACGTAAAGCGGCAGCCGCCAACACACCTTCGGGCGCCCCACCGGACCCCAAATAGATGTCGATACCGGTCTCCTCCGGATCGGTGGTCCAGATCACTCCTGCAATGTCACCGTCAGGAATAAGCCTTACCGAGGCGCCGGCTTCGCGCACCGCCGCGATCAACTCTTCGTGGCGCGGCCTGTCGAGGATACACGCGCTAATCTCGCTCACCGAAACACCCTTAGCCTTGGCAAGCGCGTTGATATTGTCGGCTGGCGGCGCGTCGAGATCGACAACCCCCAGTGCGTACCCCGGGCCGATGGCGATCTTGTCCATGTAGATGTCAGGCGCATGCAAAAACCCACCTTTCTCGGAGATGGCAAGCACGGCCAGCGCATTGGGCATATCAGTGGCGCATATCGTCGTGCCTTCCAGTGGGTCGACAGCAATATCGACCTCAGGTCCGTCGCCCGATCCAACCGTCTCCCCAATGTAGAGCATCGGGGCCTCGTCCATTTCGCCCTCGCCAATAACGACGGTGCCGTTGATTGCAAGCTTTGACAGCTCGCTGCGCATCGCGTCGACCGCGGCTTTATCGGCAGCGTTCTTTTGACCCCGCCCGCGCAAGCCCGCTGCGGCGATAGCCGCCGCTTCCGTGACACGCGTGACTTCCAAAACAAGAACACGGTCGAGGTTAGTGCTGATTTCTCTGGACATAACCTATCCCCCCGTGCCGGCGGCTGCGACGTTCTCATGTAATTTTTCGATGCGGATCACTTGTGGCCGCACTGACACCGTTTGATCCCTCTCAATTGCATCGACAGCGGCCCGGATCGCCCCTTCCGTCGTCTCATGCGTTATCAGCACGACGGGTGCCGGTGCTCCAGGCTCCCGGCGTGCGGTGATGCCCGGCACCGCTGAACGCGGACGCCGCTGCACCATACTCTCGATCGAGATCTCACGGTCACCCATACGTTTGGCGATGGTCGCCATGCCGCCCGGACGATCATAGACGGAGAGGCGCACATAATACGCACCCTGGTGCGCACCGAGCTTCGCCTTTTTATACTCTTTGAGATCGCGGCTTGGCGTGAGGAAAGGCGCCATGATATTTTCACGCGCGATGTCGACAATATCACTCGCAACCGCCGATGCGGTCGGATTCGCGCCCGCTCCCGGGCCAACCAGTAGCAGGCTGCCGCAATAGTCGGCATCAATGGCAACCCCGTTAGTGACGCCCGATACTTCCGCGATAGCGGAGTGCTTCGGTACCATTGCTGGATTCACGCGAGCCTCGATGCCGCTCATCGTTTGCATTGCAACGCCCAAGAGCTTGATGCGATAGCCCATATCGGCTGCTGCTTCGATGTCAGCCTGGGTAATCGTCTCAATGCCTTCTACGTCGATCTGACTGAAGGCCACCCGCGTGCCGAATGCCAGACTCGCCAAGATCGCAAGTTTGTGCGCAGTGTCGAAGCCACCCACATCGAAACTTGGATCAGCCTCTGCATAACCGCGCGCTTGCGCTTCCTTCAACACATCGTCGAACGAGCGGGCCTCTTCCGTCATTGTCGTGAGGATGTAGTTGCAAGTGCCGTTGAGTATGCCGTAGACGCGGCGCACCTCGTTGGCGATCAGCGACTCACGCAACGTCTTGACGATGGGGATGCCGCCGGCGACGGCCGCCTCAAAATTCAAGGCGACACCCTGCTCCTCTGCAAGATTAGCAAGCGCTACACCGTGCTCAGCTAGCAGCGCCTTGTTGGCCGTGACGACGTGCTTCCCGGATCGCAGGGCCGCCTCGACCGCTGACTTGGCGACACCGTCAGCCCCACCAATCAGCTCAACAAAGACCTCCATGTCCGGGGCGGCCGCAAGCTTCACGGGGTCGTCAAACCACATGACGTTGCTCAGGTCCACGCCGCGGTCTTTTGTCTTCGTCCGTGCCGAAACGCCCGCGACGAGAATCTGCCGCCCGGCCCTACCGTTTAGGTGCCATTTTTGATGCGCGAGCAAGTGGAGGAGGCCTGCGCCAACAGTGCCAAGGCCGGCGATGCCAAGTTTGAGTGGCTTTGACATGGAAACGTGATGGACTACCGGCTTGCTTTCTGCGTAATGGGGATCACGTTATGCATCGTTTCCGGGGCCTGAGCGAGGAACTTTTTGAGGTTCCGGGCCGCCTGGCGAATGCGGTGCTCGTTTTCCACCAGGGCAATGCGTACGTAACCTTCCCCGTACTCACCAAAGCCCAGGCCGGGAGAAACGGCAATGTCTGCTTTTTCGATCAGAAGCTTGGCAAATTCAATCGAACCAATGTGCTTGAAGGGCTCTGGCAGCGGCGCCCAGGCAAACATCGTCGCCGGCGGCGGCGGTATGGTCCAGCCAGCCCGGCCAAAACACTCCACCAAGCAGTCTCGCCGACGGTGATAGGTCGTGCGGATTTCCTCAACACAGTCCTGCGGCCCATTCAGCGCGGCCGCGGCGGCCACCTGCACCGGCGTGAAGGCACCATAGTCGAGATAGGATTTGATACGCGCGAGCGCCGCAATGAGGCGTTCGTTGCCGACCGCAAAACCCATGCGCCAGCCAGGCATATTGTAGCTCTTGGACAGCGAGGTGAATTCCACGGCAATGTCAATCGCGCCAGGCACCTGTAGGAGCGAAGGCGGCGGTGACCCATCGAAATAGATCTCTGCGTAGGCTAAGTCGGACAGAAGAACGAGATCGAGCCGCTTGGCCAGTGCGACGGCGTCCTTGTAGAAATCAAGTTCTGCCGTCATCGCCGTTGGGTTTGATGGATAAGACAACACAAGTGCCACTGGCTTTGGCACCGTGTGTTTGCAAGAACGTTCGACGAGACGCAGGAATTCCTCTCCGGTTCCAGCTGGTAGATGGCGGATCGCGGCGCCAGAAATTAGGAAGCCGAACTCATGAATCGGATAGGTCGGGTTTGGCACGAGAACAACGTCGCCGGGCCCGGTGATGGCCTGCGCCACGTTGGCAAACCCTTCCTTAGATCCGAGGGTTGCGACAATCTGGGTTTCCGGGTCGAGCTTCACGCCGAAACGGCGCTCGTAATACGCTGCTTGCGCCCTACGCAATCCGGGGATGCCCTTCGAAGCCGAATAGCGGTGGGTGCGCGGCTTGTTAATCGTTTCGACCAACTTATCGACGATATGCTGTGGTGTCGGCTGGTCGGGATTGCCCATGCCGAGATCAATGATATCGGCACCGCGCGCGCGCGCAGACGCCTTCAGCCGATTGACCTCGGCAAAGACGTAAGGCGGCAACCGCCTGATGCGGTGGAAATCGGTTTCCAAAGGCACCTCTTCGGGGATCGTGTCGACGGCCTTGCGGACCAAGTCCAGGCGCCCCTTATACCGCAAAGGAGGGGCGGGGAATTTTACCTTTGCACGATGATCACGTCGCTGCTTCAGTGTTTAAGCCTGCCGCGTCGCCCGCGTCCAGCGCCTGGCAAGCCCACTGGGGCCATTTTCTATCGGCTTTGCTCGATATGCCTAATCGCGTCCTGCTCGTATGTTGCCTTCTTTTTGTTGAGCTCTTGGATCGCCATTTTCTGCTGGTCTTGCGACAGTGAACTGGAACCAATAGGCCCAAGGCTGGGGAGCGGGGTCTCCACTGTCGTCCCGCAGCCACCGGAAATAATAATGGCGGCAGACACGGCAGCACCCAGCAATACCTTTACGGTTACTGGCAGTCGGTAGCAGCTAACCTCCCACAAAAGCATACTTTTTGACCCCTTCCATCTTGCCTAACATGCATAAATAACTGATTCGATGGGAACCGGGGCCTATTTAAGGCCTTCATCATTGTCCACATCATGGGATGACATTAATCTCCAACTGTCGCAGAACTTCGCGAGAAGTACGTAGGGGCCAGCAGCGGCTCGATCGGACCCAAGTCATGCAAAAACAGCACAAAGAGCCGGCTCCTGAGAGCCCCGAGTACAAAATCGTAAACGGGGAAGAATTCGCCCGAAACTTGCTGCGACTTCTCGAGCAAGGTGGGAACGTCTTGAACGAGTTTTTGGAGCGCCCCGACTCCAAGATGAGTCCCTATTCAGCCGCCACCGAGATGACCGAGGCAACCACAGCCCTTTCGGACTTAATGCGCATCTGGTGGACTGATCCCACTAAGTTTGCAGAGGCCCAAGGCACGCTCATGCGATCTCATGCAGAGCTTTGGAGCAACACGTTACAACGCTTTCTCGGTCAAGATGTTGCACCGGTCATCGAGCCCGAACCGAGTGATAATCGCTTCAAGGATCCGGAGTGGTCGCAGAACCCCTACTTCGACTTTTGGAAGCAATCCTACCTCCTAACTTCGCAGTGGGCCGAGGAGATGCTCGATAAGACCGAGGGACTGGATCAGCGAACGCGACAGAAGGCTGAGTTCCATCTCCGGCAGGTCTCCAGCGCGCTCTCACCTTCGAACAACCCTTTCACGAACCCAGAAGTCTTACGCGAGACACTAGCCAGTAACGCCGAGAATCTCGTTAAGGGCATGGCTTTTCTCGCCGAGGATTTGAAGCGCTCCGGCGATCTTTTTAAGATCACCCAAACAGACACCACGGCCTTCGAGGTGGGCCGAAACCTCGCCGCGACACCCGGCAAGGTTATTTATCAAAATGAGGTCCTACAGCTTATCCAATACGCGCCCTCGACCGACAAGGTCCGCGCGACGCCCCTCCTCATCGTTCCCCCTTGGATCAACAAGTACTACATTCTCGATCTCACTCCGCCCAAGAGCCTGATCAAGTACATGGTCGATGAAGGCTTTACCGTCTTCATAATCTCCTGGGTCAATCCCGACGAGAAGCTCGCGCACAAGACCTTCGAGGACTACATGAAGGAAGGCATTCTGTGCGCCGCCGACGCAATAAAACGCGAAACGGGCGAACAGAGATGCAATGTCGTTGGCTACTGCGTAGGCGGTACGCTGCTTGCTACAACTCTGGCGCATCTCGCTTCGCGCGGAGAAGAGCCGTTCAACTCGGCGACGTTTCTCGCGGCGCAGATCGACTTTACCCACGCTGGCGATTTGTTGCTATTTACTGATGCTGAGCAGCTTGAAACGCTAAACGAGCTGATGTCAGAGCGCGGCTACCTTGACGGCTCACGCATGGCGACAGTGTTCAACATGCTGCGCCCACGCGACCTCATATGGCCCTACATCGTAAACAACTACCTTTTGGGCAAGAAGCCTTTCCCCTTCGACCTGCTCTACTGGAATCAAGACTCCACGCGCATGGCGCCCGCTAATCACAATTTCTACCTACGAGAATTCTACTGCGAGAACCGTCTTGCTAAGGGCGAGATGACGATGTCTGGTACGCGGCTCGACATGAATAAGGTCAAGCTACCGGTGTTCGAGCTTTCAACCAAAGAAGACCACATCGCTCCTGCGAAGTCAGTCTTCACGGGCGCCGCGCTGCTTGGCGGACCCGTTGAGTTCGTTCTATCGGGCTCAGGTCACATCGCCGGTGTTGTCAATCCACCTAACAAGGTGAAGTATCAGTACTGGACCAATAACAAGCAGGCCAAAACTTTTGAGGAGTGGACGGAGTCTGCTACCGAGCATCCAGGTTCCTGGTGGCCTTACTGGTCACAGTGGCTCGCCGGTCATTCAGGAGACTGGACTACGCCACGCGAGCCCGGAAAGAAGCTCGGCACGATCGAGGATGCACCCGGTTCCTACGTAAAGTCGAAGCCCTGAGGCCGCATCACGCTGCTGACTTGCCCTTTTTTGGAGCGGCCAGCTCTCGTAGTACGTCGCTAGGCATGCTCTTAATGTAAATGTCGCGCTGCGGAAACGGTATTGAGATGCCCGCAGCCTCGAGAGCTGCCTTGCCACGCTCGATTACCTCGAAGCGCAATGCAACCCAGTCCGAACCTTCCGTCCAGACGCGCAACTCGAGCGCGACTGAATTGTCGCCCAGCGAACTAACGTAAATAGCGGGGGGCGGGTCTGCATGTGTGCGCTCGTCCTCCGTCGCCATCTTCAAAAGAACTTGTCGCGCTTCAGCTATGTCGTCTTCATAGGCAATGCCGAACGTTTCTCGCACCATACGCGGGGTAGACCGCGTGAAATTAGTTATCTTCGTGTTCCACAGGTTGGAATTGGGAACAAACAAAAAGACACCTTCAAACGTCACGACCGTCGATGCAAAAAGCCCGACCTCCTTCACCGTGCCAGCCACCTCGCCAGCAGAAACGTAATCTCCGACTCTAAAAGGGCGCAGCCACAGCAGCATAATGCCGGCAGCAATGTTGGCCAGCGTACCTTGCAGGGCCAGCCCTATGGCAAGACCGACGGCACCGAGTGCCGCTAAAAGGCTCGTTGTCGCGAATCCGAGTTGGCTCAAGGCGGCCACAACCGTGATCGCAAGAAGGCCCCATCGAACAATCTGCGTAAGAACACCCTTAAGTGTGGGATCGACGTACGGGCGCGCATCAACCATGTGGCTAGTCGCGCGTGCTGCTACGCCTGAAAGCCACCAGCCGGCACCCAATATCGCCAGCGCGGCGAGGAAATTGGGAAGAGCACCCCCCACCCATGTCGCAAGTTGCTGGGCGAAGACCGTCAAATCTTCGTTGAGCCGGGCGAGATCCAAGGGTCCCTGCCTTGTGGTTGCGCCGTAGAAGAGTAGTACTCCGTGTTTAAAAGCCGATTCGCGCAACCAGGCCAGTCCGCCAATAAGGATCGAATATCACTCGACGTTCGCTAGAGCCTGCTCCAGGTCGGCAATGATGTCATCTTTGTCCTCGATGCCAACTGAAAGGCGCACGACATCAGGCCCGGCGCCAGCGGCAGCGCGCTGATCATCTGTCAATTGTCGATGGGTCGTGGAGGCTGGATGGATAATGAGGCTTCTCACGTCGCCGATGTTGGCGAGATGACTAAACAGAACCACAGATGACACGAGCTTGATGCCTGCTTCATAGCCACCCTTCAACCCAAATGTTAGGACGGCGCCGGCGCCCTTGGGGCAGATCTTCTGCTGCAACCCATGATAAGGGCTGGATGGCAAGCCCGCGTAGCTGACCCATGCCACCTTCGGATGCTTTTCCAGCCAAGTCGCAACCGCGAGCGCGTTCTCGCAATGCCGCGCCATCCGCAAGGGCAGTGTCTCCGATCCAGTTAGAATGAGAAAGGCGTTGAATGGCGAGATGGCAGGGCCGATGTCTCGCAGCCCCATCACACGGGCGGCTATAGCGTAGGCGAAATTGCCGAACGTCTCAGCTAACCGCAGGCCGTTGTAAGACTCATTAGGCTCCACCAACGTCTTGAAGCGGTGTTTAGAGCCAAGCCAATCATATGTCCCGCAATCGACGAGCACGCCGCCAATAGAATTTCCATGACCGCCGATGAACTTGGTCAGGCTGTGGACCACAATATCGGCACCGTGCTCTTTTGGCCGGCACAGGTACGGTGTGGCCAGCGTATTATCGACGATGAACGGCACGCCCGCGTTCTTGGCGACCGCAGCGATCGCCGGGAGATCAATGACGATCCCACCTGGATTGGCTATCGACTCGCAGAAGATAGCCTTCGTCCTGGGCGTTATGGCCTTCTCAAAAGAATCCGGGTCAGTTGCGTCGGCCCAGACGACATTCCAATTGAATTTCTTGAACGAGTGATTGAACTGGTTGATCGAACCCCCGTAAAGCTGGCGCCCGGCAATGAAATCGTCACCGGGCTCCAGAAGAGTGTGGAAAGCGAGAAATTGCGCCGCGTGCCCTGATGCAACGGCCAGCGCGGCTGTGCCCCCTTCAAGCGCGGCGATCCGCGCCTCCAGCACTGCCTCTGTAGGGTTCGTGATGCGCGTGTAGATATTGCCGAATGCCTCCAGGCCAAACAAAGAAGCCGCGTGATCTGCATCGTTGAAAACGTAGGAAGTCGTCTGAAAGATCGGCGTGACGCGAGCGCCGGTCGAGGGGTCCGGGGCTGCTCCTGCATGAACCGCAAGCGTTGCAAACTTAGGCGACGAACTCTCCGGCATCAAATCCTCCCACTCCGAGAACGAACCTTAAGGCCCGCCCTAGGGAGGCGATGATGCTGCACAAGTCAACGGGAAATGATCCACGGCGCGAAAGGCGCCGCAGGCTTGAACATCGAGATCCGCACGATCCGAAAGGATATGGATACGACCGATAGGCTCATAGGAGCACACCCGACCACCCCACCTCCTGAGATCCTAGAAGGGGCACTCTAGGCTCAGTAGCGCAAAACCTCAGGCCTTGGCGAACATGCCAGCCCTGCCGCATTTCCACTTCTTCACGCGCCATTTGGGATGGCCCCTCGTCCACTTGGCGAGTTCCATCTGGCCGTACATCATGCACTGATGAGGGGTAACGGACTGCGCAGCAAAGGATAGATGTACGTCCTTGCACTGTGCAGGTTCGTCGATGAAGCAAACAATCGCAACAAGTTCAATCATGGAACACCCCCAAGTTTTGCCGAACCGACCCCCTCACAGAGGGGCAATTCCACTTGAAGCGTGTCCTCGCCGTTTCTTGTTGTTATTGACCCAATCGTAAGATTGAATCAAAGCCTGCTCAAGACTCGATGATAGGCACTTGCTGTCTAATTTTCGATCATCTTGAAGACTCAAGCAAAGCGTTTGAGGCGAGCACGATTCGTTTATCGGCGACAGCGATCAAGCAGCAAAAGAACGCCGTATCTTCCGGCTTTGCCCCACATCAGGTGGACGTTTCAAAGCAGCATGTTTGCCAAAAATGGATTTTCTGTTGAGGCGTTATGGGCTGCGGCAACAAATAGATCTGCTTATTTTTTCACCAAATCCTGCTGCATCGCAGCAGAGCTATAACCCTTGAAACGCCGGCCAAGGAGTCGGCGATTACCTGTCACAAACACCAACCCTTATGCATCTTTCTGCACCGCCGCAATTGCGCTCACCCAGCAAAACGGTGCAAGCTGCGATCTGGGCATGTGGCCGGATTCACATACAGCGGCTTTTTCCACATTCAATGGCTCGCAACTTCCATCCCGAACAAACGCAGTCGACCCTTTTTGCCGCCCTGCTAGACGCGGCAGATCAGTTCGGGGCCGATAAAATCATTCTGGAGGACGCGGAACGCACGCCGCTCACCTTTAAGAAGCTCATTCTTGCAAGCCTCATTTTAGGGGCCAAGGTCACGCGCGGGACCAAGCGTGGCGAAACCCTCGGAGTGCTGTTGCCAAATTCAATCGGGCTTACAGCAACTCTGTTCGGTCTCAACGCATTTCACCGCGTCGGTGCCATCCTCAATTTTACGGCTGGCAAGAAGCAGCTCGTATCAGCATTGAGAACCGGCCGCATTCGCACCATTCTCACATCCCGGCGCTTCATCGAGATGGGCAATCTTGAAGACCTCGTAACTGTTCTTGCCGATCTCGAATGGAAGCAAGGGCAAAAAGTACGCATCGTTGCGCTTGAGGATGTGCGGACCAGCATTGGCACCTTGGACAAAATCAATGGCGCCCTTCGCGCCATTGTTGCCCGAGTGCTGCACCGCCCTTCCGCTACAGACCCGCGAGCAGCGGCGGTCGTTTTATTCACATCTGGCACCGAAGGTGAGCCTAAAGGGGTCGTTCTCACAAATGCTAATCTGCTAGCCAACGCCTACCAGATGCTCGATCACATGAGCACGGTCCTCAAAGCCGACGACGTAGCATTTAACCCACTACCAATGTTCCACTCGTTCGGCCTCACCGCGGGGACGCTCACTCCTCTTTTGCAGGGCGTAAAGGTTACGCTCTATCCCAGCCCCCTGCACTTCAGACAAATCCCCAAATTTATCCGCCGCAATAGGGCAACTATCCTTTTTGCTACCGACACGTTCCTTGCCGGCTATCAACGCGCGGCTGAAGCCGGTGATCTGGCGAGTCTTCGCTACGTCATCGCCGGAGCGGAAAGAATCAAGCCCCAGACGCGCCAGCTTTGGACAGCTAATAATACCGAGATCCTCGAAGGTTATGGCGCCACGGAGTGCTCGCCGGTCGTCGCAGTCAATCAGCCCAATGCCAATCGTGCCGGTACGGTGGGGCGCCTCCTGCCAGGTATTTCTGCGCGACTTGAACCGGTATCGGGCATCTCTGAAGGAGGGCGCCTTTTCGTGCGCGGCCCCAACGTGATGGCCGGCTACCTACTCCCCGAAGAGCCCGGCGTATTGGTCCCACCTCCCGGTGACTGGCACGATACGGGTGACATAGTGACCATAGACGACGATTACCTAACCATCCGCGGGCGCGCTAAACGCTTTGCAAAAATTGGCGGGGAAATGGTCTCACTTGCTGCTATCGAGGGCCTGGCCGCGAGCTTGTGGGACGACGCCCAGCACGTGGCCCTCAGTTTGCCTGACCCACGAAAAGGCGAACAAATTGTTCTCGTCACCGATAAACCCGATGCGACCAAAGAGGCTTTTCAGTTGCACGCGCGCAAGGAAGGATTCCCGGAGCTGTGGATTCCAAAAGCCATTCATATCGTTGAGGCGGTTCCTTTGCTTGGCTCTGGAAAGGTCGACCTAGCTGCCACCCAGAAACTGGCACTTCAGGCACACGCGCTCCAATAATCCGTCCCTCCAAAATTCGACGCTAGCAACAGAGGAGCGCCCCAACCGTGGCCCAGCAACCACGCCATCCGAACGCAAACCACTACCGCGGGAAAGAGACCTTGACCCTCGCACCCACCTCTTCCATCAATGCGTGTGCTGGCTGCGTCGCGACCGGCGAGGTTTTTTTCCTAAAGCACTAAGAGAGCAAGCGATTTATGCCGACGACCGCGACGCCTGGCGTGGATGAGGACACTGTTGTGCCGCCAAAAGCACCAACGCTCGGTTGGGCGCTGAGGCGCGCGCTTATTGCCATCCTAATACTTTTCTTCTCCATAAGCAGTGTCGCGTGGCTGCTCCATGCCTCCATTGACCCTGAACAGAAGAATGAGCCTAGCTCAACTTCGTCGGTCGATTAAGTGCCGGGGCACTCAGTAATACGCTAGCCAAGTTCATCACATCCAAAAAGCGAATTTGACAAGTTACGCGCCAGCATTGCACGCACAGTCTCGATCGCACCTCATTTGCCTGTGAAAAACCGGCAGACGAGATTGCGACGCTGAATTCATCACTGATTTGGCGTGTCGCCAACTGTGTTCCCCCGATTCCCCGATCGCGTCTAGTAGATCCCTGCGCAAAGACCGAGACAAGAAATAATGCATGGGCTGGCATAAACGAGCCATCTGCCATAATGATTTAAGAATCGTCCGTTTGCGGCGCAGCGAAGTTGAATGTCTCGCTCAACTTTGCTTGATCGTGGCCGCATGGCTCACTTATCATCTTATCGGGCGCGTGACCCACTGCTAAAATTGCTAAGTAAGCTTCTTTAGATCTTTGCTCATGAGAGACGTTGCCGAATGACGGAACAGCAAAAGCACTTTCCAGAGTTCTACGTCACCGCCCCTCAACCTTGTCCGTATCTTCCTGGACGGCTGGAACGCAAACTATTCACCCACCTAACGCGCGACAAACCGATCGCGCTGGTCGATAGCCTTTTGAAGGGCGGGTTCCGTCGTAGCCAGAACATCGCCTATATGCCGTATTGCGAAGGCTGCCACGCCTGCGTCTCGGTGCGCGTGCTTGTCAACGAATTCCAGGCGGGCCGCAGTATGCGTCGGGTGAAAGATAAAAATCAGCAGATTCATACCATTCGGCGTGCGCCGGAGCCGACATCCGAACAGTTCAACCTCTTCCGCCGTTACATCGACGCACGCCACGCCGATGGTGGCATGGCCGATATGTCCGTCCTTGACTACGCCATGATGGTCGAAGACAGCGTCATCAATACATTCGTTACGGAGTATCGCGAAAAGCCAGAAAATCCATTGGAGGTCCATCAGGACGATTGGCCACTAAAGGGCGTTGCTTTGTGTGACATGCTCTCCGACGGTATCTCAATGGTCTACAGCTTCTATGATCCTGATGCCGACGCGCTTAGTCTTGGCACTTACATGATCGTCGAGCATATCGAGTACGCGCGTCGGCTGGGGCTTCCATTTCTTTATCTCGGCTACTGGATCAACGGATCGCGCAAGATGAGCTACAAAATGCGCTTTCAGCCTCAAGAGCATTTGGGCCCGAATGGCTGGGTGCGCCGCGACTGACCGCGCTTCTTCACTCCCACATCGCTGCGTCTAGCTTCTCGAACATGTAGATCCACTTAGACGCTTGCGTTTCCACCAGCACATTCATACGGGCTCTCAGCTCCAGCAGCAGCTTGCAATCCGGGGTCTTAGCCTGCGCACCTACCTGCCCCATCGTGGAGATATCGCTCAATAGCCGCTCCGATTGCTGGTCGAATACGGTGATGCGATCGTCGCGCACGAAAGGGACAGCCTCTTTCAAGAATGCATCGTGACTCCAGCCCCGCTTTTCTTTTAACTTGCGCAGATTCTCTTGAAAAACTGGCTTATTCTTCATGTTTAGTCGACGCAAGGCTGCAGCCGCGTGATCGACCACGGCTTCGAAGTCGGCCTTTGTGCAGACATTTAGACTGGGTCCAACCCCGCCGCCGGCCCATAATTCGCCAGCCGTCGCGAGCGTTATCGCGATGACCGCCGCACGGCGACGCGTTATCCCCCTCCGTCTCATGGAACAGAGTCCTAGCCTTTGCCCGTATTCCGGGCAAGCGCACGCAGGATACAGTCTGGCGCTAGATCAAAACGAGGGGCCAAATTTATTGGAACGGGGAAAGCCTTTTGGCGCCAATCTACCTGTCTGCGCGCGGCCACCCAGCCAATCCTTAAGCTCCGGCCAAGATAGCGTGAACGTACGTCCAGCAGAATCAAGCCAGGTGAGGCCCTCAGCCTTTTTGAATACCCTTACGTCCGAAAGACCGCCGCCCTTGAAACGCTGCAGGATCATACCTTTGCCCCGAGACATCTCGTTGATCTGATCCAATGCAAACACCAACAGTCTGCGGTTTTCACCGACGATCGCAACCTGGTCGCCATCAACAGGAATGCACACCTTGGCCTCGTCGGGTTCCGCTACGTTCAAGACTTGGCGACCCTTGCGGGTCGACGCGACCACTTCGTCCTCTGGCACAACGAAGCCATATCCCGCGGTCGAGGCGACCAGAAGCTTGCGACCCTGCTCGTACGCGAAGAGCTCGGCCACGTCATGGTTTTCTTCTAGATCGATCATCAGTCGCATTGGCTCGCCATGCCCGCGGCCACCGGGAAGCTGGCAAACCTCCAGCGTAAAGATCTTGCCATTGGTAGCAAACGCCAACAGCTTATCCGTAGTCGAGGCATGCACCGCACGTTTCAAGGCGTCGCCTTGCTTGAAGTCAAGCCGAGAGGTGTCCTCCAGGTGCCCCTTCATCGCACGGATCCACCCCTTCTCGGACAGAACAACAGTAACGGGCTCCTTCTCAATCATCGCTTGATCGAGATCGACCTCGATCTCTGGTGCATCCGCAAATGACGTGCGCCGAGCGCCAAGCTTGGTCTTCTTTGCATAGCGCTCACGCGTCGCTCTTACCTCTTCGGCAATGCGCTTCCACTGTAAATCGTCAGACTTCAACAGCTTCTTCAGGTTGCGGCGCTCTGTAGACAGCCTGTCGTGTTCTGCCTTTATCTCAATCTCTTCCAACTTTGAGAGCGACTTTAAACGCAGATTGAGTATAGCGTCTGCCTGAACCTCAGTAAGACTAAAACGTTTTATCAGTTTCTGTTTGGGTGCGTCCTCGAAGCGTACGATGTGGATTACCTCATCGATATTGAGATAGGCGATCAGATAGCCATCGAGCACCTCTAGGCGGTGCTCAATCTTCCTGAGGCGAAACTCGGAACGCCGAACAAGTACGTCAATGCGGTGCTCCAGCCATTGCCGAAGCACGTCGCCCAGAGACAGAACGTTGGGGATCTGCCCCGCCGAAATAACATTCATGTTTAGGCCGAAACGCACTTCAAGCTCTGTGAGCCGGAATAGACTCTCCATCAGCAGGAGAGGGTCTACGCTACGGCTCTTTGGCTCGAGCACAATGCGTATTTCTTCCGCCGACTCGTCTCGCACATCGCCCAGGAGCGAGACTTTCTTCTCATGCAAAAGCTCTGCAATCCGCTCTATAAGCTTCGCCTTCTGTACCTGATAGGGGATTTCGGTAATGACAATCTGATAGGTGCCGCGCCCGGTGTCTTCCTTCTCCCATTTGGCGCGTAGCCGGAAACCACCGCGGCCCGTTCTGTAGGCTTCCAGGATCTGAACGCGCGGCTCCACCAAAACACCGCCCGTGGGAAAGTCCGGGCCCGGGACATATTCAACAAGCTTATCGATCGTTGCTCTGGGGTACTTGATCAGGTGCAAAAGCGCGTTGCACAGCTCC
>Ga0209013_10001049_pt1 | contig 25544 bp, 19 predicted proteins | sample Cruoilmetagenom2_FD_187291 | JGI IMG/M metagenome (GOLD analysis project Ga0209013, IMG submission 187291) | Oil polluted marine microbial communities from Coal Oil Point, Santa Barbara, California, USA - Sample 2 (SPAdes) (version 2) | ecosystem: Environmental > Aquatic > Marine > Oil seeps ... | reverse complement strand
TGAATACCCTCGCAGATATCGGGCATACCGAGAATAAAAGCAACCACCTCTTTGTTTTGGTTCTCAATCACTTTGACAAATCTGGGGTCGATCACCACCAGGTACCTGTTGGCAAACTCGTCCATTTCTTTCTCTGACAAGGGATTAAAAGCGTAGATATCTTTAAAGGCATGGTTGGTCAGTTCCAGAACGGGTTTTACATAGGGTTTCAGTTGCTTACGTTTGGAGAAGCTGATTACTTTCAGCCCGTTGTTGTTATTCAGTGCTCTTTCGTAAATCAGCTTATATGTTTCGTTGATGGCGTCGGGTACGGAAATTTTATAAGAGAAGAGGTCGGTTTTTTTTGCAAATCCAAATCTCTCCACAAAATCAATCATATACGGATAATTGCAGATTGTCGCAATAACTGTAGGTTCGTCAAGGCCTTCAATACGCAGCCCCTGAGGATCTTTATCCGAAAACCCGAGCGGCCCCACCAGGCGAGTCATATTTTTTGAAAGCGCCCATTTTTCTATCGCCGTCAGAAGTTTTTCGGAAACTGTATAGTCGTCGTATGTTTCTATAAAACAAAACCGGGCGTCGTTTTCGTTGTGCTCGTTGTTATACTTATGGTTGATAATGCCCATGATCCTCCCCACGCATTTGTCCTGCTCGTAAGCCAGCAGGAGTAGGGTATCGCTATAAGAAAAGGCCTCATTCTTTTTAGGGTTGAAAAATTCCCGTTCATCCATGTACAAAGGGGGCACCCAGTTGGCATGGCCTTTATGGATTTTGGCAGGTAAATGAATGAACGTCCTGAGCTGTTTCTTACTTTTTACTTCTACCAGATCTATTTGTCGGCTTGTCATGTGCTGAAATTATAACGGATTATCCTGTTGTATAACCCTGACGAAAGTACATAAACCAGCGGAGTTGTTAAAAAGGCGCCTAACACATCGATTACATAGTGTGCTTTTAAATAAACGGTTGAAAGTATGAGTAAAACCGATACAGTGAGCACAACCGGCAAAAACCTCTTCATTTCGGTAAAACTTAAACAGAGCAGAATCAGGCATATGCTTACATGAGAACTGGGGAAGGCGCCGGTCTGTCCTTCTCCGTTCATCTGTATTAATTTCATGATCGGTCCGAAAATATACCCTTCCGGCAAGGTATTCATCAGGTCTGTAAAATAAAACTGTGGCCCGGCTACCGGAATCAGAATAAATACCAGGTAATAAATCAGAAAAGAGTTGATAATGATAAAGATCACCCTTTCGGCAGATCGGGCTCCCTTTTTCAGATAGATGATGAGGGGAATGAAAACAATCAAAAGATAATAGGAAAAATAGCCGAAATACATCAACTCGGAAAACCAACGGGCATGGAACTTTTCCGAAAACAGCAGCGACGGCTGTGTATGAAAAAGAGCGTATTCGGTGCCGGCAAAGAAAGGGTCGAGGTTTTCTGAAAAAAACAGGTTGTTCAGGTAGTCGGTCTCTTTATACAAAAACGGTAAAAGCAGCATGGGAAAAAATAAACGCAAAACATAATAAGTATTTACCTGTCGGTTTCTGTTTTGCCAGTAAATGATCAGGAGGTAAGCCGCGAGCAGCAACCCCCTTGTCGTGGCATGCGAAAGAATGTCCGGTAATTGTGTCCTGTAAGTAAACATCAGGATAAATGTTACCAGGAAATAAACAAATAACACTATTTCAACCGGCCACAGGTTTAAGAATAAAGTCTTTTTGCTCATACTTTATTCGGATATTGTCGGGAACTCTTGTTTGCTCAACACTTTGTAAACAGGGTAAGGGTAATACCCTCTTCCCCACTGGGGCACCAGGTAGCGGTCGAAAAAGTTCCATTTCAGCAACCCGTCATCCGACTGTGGCTCCAGTAAATAAGCAATAACATTGCCCAGAGGCTGGGCGGTGCGTACAACGACCGTCCCTTTCTTAAAAGTTTTGGTTTCTGCTACGGGCTTCCCTTCCGTTTGGTTAAGGTAATGCCCCTGGAATAACCTCGGTGCCGGGTTGATCTCTTCAAACTGAAATCCTTCCACAGGCAGTTCGGTGTCGCTGGCCAGGCGCTCCGTGCGGATGCCGTGGTTTTGCAGTACATCCAGCACCCTTTCATCCGGAACGGTGATCAGGTAAGCATAGGGAAATTTGACGCTTCTCGTAGCGTAATAATCGGCAATGTAAGGAACCGTTACCGTCCGTTTTCGGTCGCTTTTTTTGTAACGCCAATAACCTTTTGCCCCCGGAATGGTGTCGGCTTCAAACGCTTTGATTGTAATGGGTTTGGGTGTTGGGACCCCTCTGTATTCAATGGCAAACGAGTCGCTGACTGAGGGGTCAATTCCTCTTTCCACCGTAAGCTTGTCGGCTTCTGCCAGTAATTGTTTGATCTCCTTTTTGTGGCTGGCGGCAAATTCAAGAATCGACACCAGCAAGTGATAAGAGCCATTCACCCGCGTTTCAAAATCGGCATACACATAATTTTCGTTCAGGATGGCCAGCCGGTTTCTGACACCCACATAGTTTACCAGGTAACGTGGCTCGCTGGCGTACGATATCCACCCTTTTTCCAGATTCATCCGGTCGATGAATTCGCCGTAAAATACATTCTCTACCTGGTATTTGTTCAGCAGCGTTTCCGAAACGGAAGGCATCATATCATCCCGCATGTAGTTGATCAGTGTTCGCTCTCCGTTGGGATTCATCATCCACACGAAAGTTACCGGCTCTTCGTGGTATGAGCCGTTGGTGGTGTGGCAGTCCACGGTAATCGCCGGATCCCATTTATTGAATATATTAGATACAACGCCCCGTATTTCCGGGGTCTCCAGTTTCAGCGCATCACGGTTCAGGTCGAGGTGCTGGCCATTGTAACGGACGCCCACCCCGTTCACCGGGCCGTTCTGGTTGGTGCGGTTGTGCGTGTCAATCTTATCATTCCCGTCGGCATTCAGGATCGGAACAAGCAATAAAACCATTTCATCCAGTAATCCCGGATATTTCCCGTTCAGGATGTCTCTTGCCAGCATTTGTACCCCCGCTTTCCCCTCCACTTCACCGGCATGGATATTGGCCTGGATGTAAACGACAATACGGTCATCATTTACCAGGGCTGCCGGACTTTCGGGCAACGGGTCGGCCAGAATCAACAAAGGCAACTCTTTACGTTCTGCCGTGGTGGCAAAATTTTCCACCTGCAGCAAAGGCGAACTTTTCAACGCCTGAATGAACTGCATCACATCGGCATAAGTGGAAGTGGAAGTGTAATCTGATTTTTCGGCAACGGTTTGTACTTCGAATTGAGCACGGACGTTCTGAAAAAGAAAAAGAAAAAGTAAAAAGGGAATTATTTTTTTCACGACAGTAAAATTTAATAACATCCAAAGTAAAGAAAAATATTTTCTCTGTGGCATCTCAGGATTAAATTTACTTCAATGTTAATGTAGACATATAAAATTGCAACGAAAAATTCTTTTAGCTTTGAGTAAAATTTAAACAAATCTTACTTATATGAAACGCTTGACGATCTCTTTATGCTTAATATCGATCTGCCTGTTCCTTGTTACAAATGTCTTTTCTCAAGAAGAGAAAGACAGCCTGTTTTCGGCTAAAACTTTTTCCAGTCTGAAATTCAGAAGCATCGGCCCGGCATTTAAATCGGGGCGTATTGCCGACATTGCTGTACACACTGAAAATCACAACATCTGGTATGTGGCCGTGGGCTCCGGTGGTGTGTGGAAAACCGTCAATTCGGGAAACACCTGGACCCCTGTATTTGAACATCAACCAGTTTATTCGATTGGCTGTGTGACGATCGATCCGAACAATCCGCATACGGTATGGGTGGGCACCGGCGAAAATGTGGGTGGCCGGCATGTAGGCTTTGGTGACGGTGTGTATAAAAGCACTGATGACGGGGCTTCGTGGAAAAATATGGGGCTGAAAGAGTCACAGCACATTTCAAAGATCATCGTCCACCCGGGAAATTCCAATATTATCTGGGTGGCGGCGCAGGGGCCGTTGTGGAAGAAAGGCGGTGAACGAGGCCTGTACAAATCAACCGATGGCGGCAAAACCTGGAAGAAAATACTGGGCGATGATGAGTGGACAGGCGTGACCGACATCGTCCTGGATCCGCGCAACTCAGACCAGATGTATGCAGCCACCTGGCAGCGACACCGGAATGTGGCGGCCTATATGGGCGGTGGCCCGGGAACGGCCATCTACCGCTCGGAAGATGGTGGTGAGACCTGGGAAAAACTAACAAACGGACTGCCATCGTCCAATATGGGCAAGATCGGGCTGGCCTTATCACCCCAGAAACCGGATGTGATCTATGCCGCTATCGAGCTCGATCGCCGGACGGGTGGTGTGTTCCGCTCGGAAAACCGGGGTGCTTCGTGGACTAAAATGTCGCAAGCGGTATCGGGTGCCACCGGCCCGCATTATTACCAGGAGTTGTATGCCAGCCCGCATACTTTCGACCGCATCTACCTGGCTGACGTACGTATCCAGGTGTCGGACGACGGTGGAAAAATCTTCCGGCGGCTGAAAGAAAAATTCAAACATTCTGATAATCATGTGATCATCTTTCGTCAGGATGACCCCGATTATTTACTTGTAGGCACTGACGGCGGCCTCTACGAAAGTTTTGACCTGGCGGAAAGCTGGCGGTTTATCGAAAATCTGCCTGCTACACAGTTTTACAAACTAGCAGTGGACGATGCCGAACCGATTTATCATATTTATGGAGGTACGCAGGATAACGGTACACAGGGAGGCTTGTCGCGAACCCTGAAATATTACGGCATCACTTCCGACGACTGGGATATTGTGCTGGGCGCCGATGGCCATCAACCGGCTACAGAACCGGGAAATCCTGATATTGTATATGCCGAGTCGCAGGAAGGAAACCTGACGCGCATCGATATGACTACCGGCGAGCGGGTATTTATTCAGCCGCAACCCGGTGAAGGCGAACCTTACGAACGTTATAACTGGGACGCTCCGATATTAGTAAGCCCGCATTCGCCTTCAAGAATTTATTATGCTTCGCAACGTGTCTGGCGCTCCAACGATCGCGGCGACAGTTGGACAGCCATCTCCGGCGACCTGACTAAAAACCAGGAACGCCTGACCCTGCCCATTATGGATAAAACCTGGAGTTGGGATGCCCCCTGGGATGTGTATGCCATGTCAAACTACAACACTATCACCTCGCTGGCCGAATCGCCACTGCAGGAAGGACTGATCTATGCCGGCACCGACGACGGGTTTATCAATATAACGGAAGACGGTGGTAATAACTGGCGGCAAATAGAAGTGGGAAGTTTACCCGATGTGCCTGAAACAGCATTCGTCAACGACATCAAAGCCGACCTGTTTGATGCCAATACCGTATATGTGGCGCTGGATAATCATAAATATGGAGACTTGACGCCGTATCTTTATAAAAGCATCGACAAAGGAAAAAGCTGGAAACCCATTCGCAGCGACCTGCCTGATAAAACCATTGTGTGGCGACTCGTACAGGATTATGTGAAAGCCGAACTACTGTTCCTCGGCACCGAATTCGGTATTTATTTCTCAGTGGATGGCGGAAAACAATGGGTTAAATTTACGGGTGGTCTGCCCACCATTCCCTTCCGTGATTTGGCCATACAACGACGTGAAAGCGATTTAGTGGGGGCTTCGTTCGGCCGCAGTTTTTATGTGCTGGACGATTACAGTGTGCTGCGGGAAGTTTCGGAGGAACAACTTCGGGAAGAGGCGGCACTGTTTTCCGTCAGGGATGCATGGTGGTACATTCCGCAGATGGGCAAAGGAAAACTGAGTGGTGCCGACTTTGTAGCGCCCAATCCACCGTTTGGAGCTGTGTTTACCTACTATCTGAAAGACGGTTATAAAACTCAAAGGCAACTCCGGCAGGATAAAGAAAAGAAACTGCTTAAAGAAAGTAAAGAAGTGACTTTCCCCGGCTGGGATTTGGTGGAGATGGAACGGCGGCAGGAGCCACCCAAAGTATGGTTGACGGTTTTCGATGAAAACGGCAACACTGTTCGGAAGATCAGCGGGCCGGTAAACAAAGGATTTCACCGGATTTCCTGGGAACTGACCTATCCGCCTTCCACCGTGATCGATGCCGGGAAAAACAGAAGCTACGGATGGAGTTTGCCGGCCATGGTGGTGCCCGGAACTTACAAAGTGCTTCTATCCAAAGAAATAGATGGCGTGGTAACCGCCCTGGGAGATACCGTTACTTTCCGTGTGAAACAACTGCAGAAAGGGGCACTGAAAGGCGCCCCACCCGCAGAAGTGGTCGCTTTCTGGAAAGAGGTGCAAAAGATACAGGGAGAGATATCGGTAACCTCTCTGGAACTGGACAACGCCTTTAAAAAGGTAAATGCCCTGCAAACGGCGCTGGCAAGGACAGAGGTTCCGCCGGGTGATGCGGACAAAAAGCTGTACGACATCAAACAGGAACTGTTGGCGCTGATGGAACAACTGACCGGCAACCGGTCGAAAAACGAGGTCGGCGAAAAATACAACCCGACCGTAAAATCGCGGGTGGGGGCTGCTGCCGAAGGAGTACAGAATTCCACTTACGGGCCTACTCCTACCCATAAGAAAAGCCTGGAAATCGCCCGCAGGGAACTGGATAATTTAAACACATCTATCAATATAATTATTGGAAAGCGCATACCGCAACTGGAAAAAGAGTTGGAAGCACTGGGGGCCCCGGCCATTAGGTAGCGCCGAAACGTTTTACCGTGTCAACATATCTACCATCATTTGTCTGGCGTCATCCAATGGGAAAGATTTTGGGCTGGTCAGGTACCCGGAAGCAATACCCCTGAACTGTACATCAAAAAAGAGGGTCCATCGTTTAGGATTTTTCTTGCCCATTTTACGAAAAAGGCCGGGGGCAATATGGTAATATGCTTCCGAAGGATGCCGAAGTTCCGTATTCAGTTTTTCCGTTAACCCCGGATTAAGTAAAACGGCCGAATAAACCTGCCAGTAATCTCGATCTTTTTTCAGGGAATTAACCATTTGCCTGATCAGTGATCTGAGAGCGCGTTGTGCCGACTGGCCGGAAATATCCACTTCACAACTTTTTTGGATAATTTCCTCTGCCTGCCCCAGAACAGCCTTTAGCAGCCCCTGCTTGCTTTTGTAATGGTAGAACAGCAACCCTTTGGCAACATTGCTTTTTTGCACAACCTCATCAGTTCCGGTTTCGGCAAACCCCTTGGCGGCAAACAACTTAACGGCTTCGGCCAATATTTTTTCTTTAGTATTCATTATCCTGACTGTTTGGTCAAAGATAATATAAAATTACTTACTTGCTTAACTTAACATGCAGCAGTTCATCGTTCCTGATGTTTCTTTTTAAAATGGTGTTTCCCGACTGAATAACTTTCAATTGTAGCTGATTACCTTCCCGTTTGATCAGCACATCAAAATGCGCATTAAAAGCCCGGATGTTTTTCAGGCTGAAATAATCCCAGTTATCCGGAATGTTGGGTGTAATGTCGAAACTATGAAATCCGGTGGGGGTGATTCCAAGGATACCTTCGGTAAAAATCCGGCAGTACAAGGCGCTTTCGGCCGAAAGATGCGCCATGTTACCTTCGGGCCAGGCTTCTACTACATACGGTACGTGAAAACCAAGCAGCCGGGTTTGCGAATAGGCATGCAGTTTTTCAAGAGCCCGATTGGCAGCTCCGGCTTTAAAAGCTCCCCGGAAAGCATACAGCGTTCCGCGATCCCAGAACAGGTTGGGTTCTTCCATGTTGGGGTTGTGCTCAACCTTCACTCCGTTGTTGGTCCAGAGTTTAGTGAACAGCGCATCCAACGTCCCTTTTTTCCGGTTTTCGATGCCTACTACCAGCGGCAGGCAGATCCAGTGACGCAGATATGGATAATCTTTAAAATACTGATAGGTTTCCAGCCCTTCTATCTGTGCGCCGAAATAGTTTTCAATAGCTGTTGCCAATGTATCGGCCCGGTGATTATACTCTGATACCAGCGATGCGGGTTTGTCAAGTGCTTTGGCCAGCAAGGCTGACTGTCGGAGTGCTCCGTAATACAGCGATGAGGTGGCCAAATTAGCTCCTCCGGTAGCCACCCGACCTTCCATCTCATCCGAGTCGGAATGGATAACGCCGGCTTCATTTTTCTGGCGGTCGCAGTAATCCAGAGACCAGGCAATCAGTGGCCAGAGCCCTTCAGCTTTTTCTTTATCTCCATCTGCCAAAGCGTAATGACTGGCGCCAAAGGCGATCATGGCAGCATCGCCACGGTCAGCCCCACAGCAGGTTAGTGTCCCTTCCATTTCGTACGACGACCAGAAATGTCCATCGCCTTCCGGGATGTTTTTCAGAAATTGCACATAGGAATTATAAGCCGCAACATTACCGACATCGTAGCCCAGGTAGGGAAAAAACGGTGATGCATATTCGCATTGGTCGTTGGCCCACACCCCTGTATAATATCTGCCGCCTCCCGGTGAATGCATCAACCCCATTTTTGTTTCGTAAATACTTTCGGCAGCTCTGTTTTTTGAAAACTCAAAGAGCCGGTTCAGCACCGGATCGGGGGTTTCTAGCACCAGGTTTTGCCGGATAGTATCCAGAAAAGATGTACGTTCTGCAAGGATTTCCTTATGAGTGTCTTTGATTTCCGGCTCGTCATTTAAACGGGCGGAGAAATAAACAGCAAATGTAAACGACCGACCGGGCTGAATAATGACTTTTCCTTCGGTGTCAGCATAAATTTTGCGCGTAAAATGACCGTTTTGCCCTTCCTGTTCCTGAATCAATTCGGTATTGCCTATGTTTACTACTTTAACAGAATCTGTTGTATTGGTGATGTGCCAGATCTCAGTGAACAAACGGTCGTTCACCGAAGGCAGTAGTGTCCGCACCACCCGCAGTCCCTGGCTGTTGGCATGATAAAAATGCAACATGCCGTCAATTCGGACCGAATCCAATGGTCCCGGCTCAAAAGTGCGTTCTTCCAGCGTGATAGTGGGCAAAAAATCATCTGTATAAGTGTCTTTCAGGTAAGCCCGGTATTTCCGCCAGTAGTTGGCTGACGATTCGATGAAAATACGGAGTTGCGGGAAGATGATTTCCCTGTCTATACGTAATTTTCGATTTTCGTCAACAGTATAAGTAACAATGACCGCCACACGTTTTCCGTCTATTTCAATATTGTCGGAATGGGGCAGATAGGTTTCTTTCGTCAGGTCCCAGACAATAGCATGATTTCCGGAAAGTTTCCAGAAGATTTTGTTCTGTTGTGTAGAAAAGGTTTCCTGGGCATATGTGGATAATCCGGCTGCAAACAGAACAAACAATAAGTTTAAAGACATTTTCATGGATCGCTAATTTTTACTGCAGGGAAAATACTAATTTCTTGTCGGTTGATCTTTAAAAGTTACTTTTTTCTTTTTTAAAACCTGATAATGAATAAGAAAATATTTATTTCGTCTACTGGCTGAATCCTGCTATTTTTTAAATACTACGGAAAACGATTAAAAATTCCATGAAAAGATCTGCCACTTTTGTATTACTAAGTATTCACTAAATATATACGCCATGAAAACACTGAATAAATCTATGGAAATAGCCTTATTTAGCTTAATTCCTGCTTTCATATTAGCCATGATCCTGCTGTCATTATTTTAGACAGTATCAGCCCAATAAAAAATATGTCCATAAAGTTTCATTCACTCCTTTAAGTTTCAACTTAAACCAGAAAAGAATTAAAAGTCTTAGACTTTTAATAGGAAATTCTGGTTACGGACTTTCTTTAATTTATGGTGTTAAATCACTGATTTAACACGGAACAAACCGGTAAAGATTAACTAATTATGAATATTTTCATAAAAAGTATTGCCGGTATTTTAAACTTCTTACTTTTGCGCACTTTTTCGATTGTCGGACTTATAAATAACATACCATCATGGCATTCTTACAAAAAGATAAATTGTTCAGTAAAAGAGGCTTGAAAAATTACAGCCTGATTGTGATCGGTTCATTCATTCTGGCCGCAGGCTTCGTTTTGTTTATCACACCTTATAAAATTGTGCCGGGGGGCGTTTACGGTATCTCCATCGTATTGCATTATATGTTTGGAACACCTGTTGGTTTAATGGCTTTGGCTTTTGATATTCCATTAACTATTATTGGCATAAAAGTCCTGGGGCCCCGCTTCGGAATTAAAACAGTGATTGGTTTTGTTTTGACCGCTGTGTTTGTCGACTCGCTAACGTATTTTTACGGAATGGAACCCCTGGTGGAAGGAGATGCCCTTTTATCATCGGTTTTCGGTGGCTTGTTTATGGGGGTTGGCCTCGGTTTGATTTTTAAATCACGCGCCACTTCAGGCGGAACGGATATTGTGGCCATGATGATCAGTAAATATACACAATTGCCGGTAGGACAGCTGATGATTGCCGTTGATTCGACAATTGTTTTGCTGGGATTGGTTGTGTTCCAGGACTGGAAAATCCCCCTCTATTCATTGATCGTTATTTTTATTACAGGTAAAGTAATTGATACGATCCTGGAGGGAATGAACTATGATAAAGTATTACTTGTCATTTCTGACAATATTCAGGAAATCAGTGACAAGATTATTCACGACCTGAATCGTGGTGGCACACTACTGAAAGGCGAAGGTTTATATAGTGCCAAAGAGCGGGAGGTGTTGTTGGCAGTGGTTAACCGTCGTGAAACGGTGATGCTGCAGGATTATATTAACCGGATTGATCCCAACGCTTTTGTGACTGTGATTAACGCCAATGAAATCCTTGGCAATGGATTTAAATCGCTCAAAGAGAAGGTGGAAGAATAAGTTGGTAAAAACTATCCCCTGAACAGTTTGATAATATCGTTACCGTTGGCCAAAATCAGCAGGCTGAACAAAATGACCATGCCGACGACCTGTGCATATTCCAGAAATTTGTCGCTGGGTTTACGCCGGGCGATAATTTCGTACAGCAGAAACAATACATGGCCGCCGTCCAGTGCCGGAATAGGCAACACATTAATAATAGCCAGCATGATGGAAAGAAAAGCCGTCAGCCGCCAGAAACTTTCCCAGTGCCACTGGGCTGGGAATATACTACCGATGGTAATAAATCCGCCAACACTTTCGTAGGCTTTCACTTCAGGCGAAAAGAGCAGTTTCAGCTGTTTTAAATAATTACCGATACCTACCCATGTCCGGTTAAATCCGGCAGGTATGGCCTGAGCTATATTGTAATCTTTTTTATTCAGTGTAAAGAAATCGTTCAGGTCATTTTTCGGATAAACGCCCAACAGACCCTCTTCTCCCAGATGCATGCTGAGATCGACAGGCTGATTTCCGCGTTTAACGGTAATCACCACATCTTCGTTTTCATGTTTTTGGACCTCTTCACGGAATTCACCAAAATATCTTTTTTCCACCCCGTTTATAGAAATAATGGTGTCTCCCACCTGCATACCGGCTTCTTTGGCTACTGATTCTTTTGTAAATGAACGGGCAATAAACGGTAAACGTACAGAAATAAAAACCGGAGACTTATGCTGTACCAATTTATAAAGACTTCCATCAGGAAATACAATATCAACCTTTTGTCCGTTGCGGATTACCTGGGCTGATTTAGCTTCGTTCAGGATGATGTTCATAGGGATCTTCTGGAAATCTTCCACATACTCCCCACCTATTGAGATGACCTTATCGCCGTTTTTGAATCCCATTTCCTGAGCAAGGCTGTCCGCACTGATCCCGTATTTATTAGCTTCCGTAGTAGGCAGGTATTCTTCTCCATAATATGACAGAATACCTATGTAAATAACAATTGCCAGAACCACGTTCATGATTACTCCGCCCAACATGATAATCAGACGTTGCCATGCCGGTTTCGACCTGAATTCCCAGGCTTGCGCTGGTTTTTTTAGCTGTTCTTTGTCCATCGATTCGTCGATCATGCCGGCAATTTTGACATAACCGCCCAGAGGTAGCCACCCCAGGCCATATTCGGTTCCCTTGTAGTTGAATTTAAAAATGGAAAACCACGGATTAAAAAAAAGATAGAATTTCTCCACCCGTGTTTTAAATGCCTTGGCTGCTATAAAATGGCCAAACTCGTGCACAATAACCAAGATAGATAAGCTTAGAATAAGCTGTAATATTTTTATGATGATGTCCATACTGTTTTATCTGATCGTTTTGATAAATTCGTTTGCTTCTATCCGGGCGATGTTATCCGTTTCCACATAATCGTCCATCCCGGGTTTACGAATAAAAGGAGCCTTTTCCATGCACTTTTCAATAACCTCCGGAATATGTATGAATCCGATACGGTCGTGCAGAAACGCATCAACGGCTGTTTCGTTGGCTGCATTTAAAACACAGGGCATGTTACCCCCTTTTTTCATCGCCTCAAAAGCGAGTGCAAGATTACGAAAATTTTCGACATCAGGCTGTTCGAAAGTAAGAGCGCCAACTAATGATAAGTCAAGCGAGGGAAGATTGCTGTCCAGCCTGTCGGGATAGCTTAAGGCAAACTGTATGGGCAAGCGCATATCGGGCAGGCTTAATTGCGCTTTGACTGATGAGTCAGTAAAGTATACCAGCGAATGTACTATGGATTGCGGGTGTATGATCACCTCAATCTGGGCGGGTTGTAAGCCAAACAGCCACCTGGCCTCAATAGCTTCCAGTCCCTTATTTATTAATGTAGCCGAATCAATACTTACTTTGTTGCCCATGTTCCAGTTCGGGTGCGCCAGCGCTTCTCTAGCTGTTACCCGACTTAACTTATCTTTTGTATAACCCCTGAAGGGCCCTCCCGAAGCTGTTAACACTACTTTTTTTAGGGGGTTATTGAACTCGCCCATAAGGCACTGGAATATGGCTGAATGCTCCGAATCGATGGGAATGATGGGGGCGCCGGTATTTAGTGCTGTGGAAGAAATAAGATCACCGGCAATGACCAGGCTTTCCTTGTTGGCCATCGCCAAAGGCTTTCGGCTTCTTAGCGTATTGATCGTAGGATGCAAACCCTTAAAGCCTACAATAGCTATCAGCACCAGATCAATGGATGACATTTCTACAATCTGGTTTACGGCATCGTCACCAGCATATACATGTATATCCAGCGGGTCGAGTGCTTCGCGTACTTTCTGGTAGTGATCATCGTTGCCAATAACTACGGCATTCGGCTGAAATACTGCAGCTTGCCTGATCAACAAGTCAAAGTTATTATATGCCGTCAGCACTTCCACGCTGAACAACTCCGAATGGGTTTTGATTACATCTAGTGCCTGCGTTCCTATGGAACCCGTGGAGCCAAGTATGGCAATTCGTTTTTTCACCTGTATTAGTTAAAAATGATGTATTCCTCCGGATCAACCGGTGTTCCGTTGTACCACAATTCAAAATGTACATGCGGACCGGTACTTAAATTCCCCGAATTACCTGCGATAGCAATAGGATCTCCTGTGTGTACATAGTCGCCTTCCTTTTTCAAGAGTACCGAATTGTGCTTGTAAATTGATATCAGGTTTTGCTGATGTTGTATGGCAATGGTGTATCCGGTTTCCAGTGTCCACCCGGCATAAACCACCGTCCCGTCAAGGGTTGCTTTTGTGGCTTCGTTATGTGTAGTCACAATGTCGACACCGTAATGTTTTTCGGTAAGGTTGAATTTAGCTGTAATAATCCCGCTGATGGGCGGGAAGAAATTTAAACTCCGAACGGATGACTCTGATTTATTTTCCTGTAGATCCTGTTCGGTGAAGTATAAACTATATAAATTTTGATATTCAAATTCAGCCCGGAGCAAACTGTCTTCCATCGATTTTTTCATCCCGCTTGTATCAATTTGAACTTCTATAGCACTTGGTTCTTCCGAGACATCATCAGGAATGTTTCCTTCCAGTATGTTTTTAATATTTAAAATGTATTTATCTTTCTGCTGTATGTCGTACAACAACGAATCAGCCATCAGGTTCAGTTCATAAATCTGTTTTCGCTGGTCAACATTCGGATAGCCCGGAATAAACTCTCTGATAGAAGTATTGGCAATGAAAAAGAAGGTTATTGACATCATCACAATGGAAATACTTAACAGAAAAATAAAAATATTCAGTGTAGTAAGCCGCATAGAAAACCGTTCCTCAAACGTTTGGTCGTCGAGAATAACCAGGCGAAACCTGTTGGTAATTTTTCTATACCATTTTTTATTCTTCATACGGTTACCTGTTTTTGAGCGGTCTGCGTGCGTATCAAAATTACAAAAGCCCGGAGAATGAAGTCCCTGCTGCCGGTTTTATTTATTAATTTTTAACAAAACGGTGATTTCGTAAGCTGTGAATAATATGTAGTAAATCATAAAAGTAACGGCGAACGAAATGGCGTCATCTCTGTGTGTGTACGCGTATACTGCAATCACAATAATGAACAAAAATAATTTACCGAAATTCAGCAGCATATATGTATTGATAAACCTGTTGGGTTTATCTTCCATGGCCCGTGTAAGTTTGCCGGTCAGTAAAAAGTGAACGGAATAAATAAAAGCGATCAGGTATAAATATACATGTGTAATGTGTACTTGCGGCAGCCAGAGGTCAACAACTAAACTGATAAGAGAAATGATGAGCGCGTAAACGGTTAGTCCTTTAGCTAATTTTAAAAAAGTCTTGTTCATGATTTTCCTTTAAACAAATCTCTCAGGCCCAGGTATAAGGCAATAATTACTGCTAAAATAGTAAATACTACGGTCCATACCGGGAACCCCCATTCAAGTTTACTATCCAGCGCTTTGCCGCCAAATGCTCCACCAACAATGATAACGATCATTTGAATGGCGAGCGTTGAATACTTAGCGTAAAATTTAAGCGGGCTGTCCTTTTGATTTTTCTTTTCCACGTTCTGTAGTAAAGTTTGGCCGGTTTTCTGTTTTTGTCGCCAATGCAGCCATATGGCATGAGCCTGAGAAAAGAGCGCCCGGTTCGATAGATATTTTCTTGGTGGAGATATCGCCGGAAAATTTTGATGTTGCTCTTAAGGTTGTCAGTTCACCTGCTTCCAGTTTAGCTTTTACTGTTCCTGAAATATCCGCATTCTGGCAGTATATTTCCCCTTCAACATTTCCTGTTTCGCCAATCACAATTTTTCCCTTGGCTCTGACAGTACCTACTAATGAACCTTCGATCCTGAAATCACCGTCCGAATCAAGATCTCCTTTAATTTTCGTTCCCAGCGCAATGATGTTCCGCGCCTGGTTTTCGCTGTATCCGTTTTTCACTGTTTTCACTGTTTTATGTATTAAATAATTTATTTTTCTTAGTTGTCGTTTTTATAATATTTATTAAAAAAACGCAGGTAACCGTCCACGTCTTTCTCTTTATAGAATACTGGGTAATTACCTACCGATATCGTTGTGACATCAACATCATCAGGATTCAAGCCTGAAAAGACGTATTCATCTGCAGAAAGTGCCAAATAAAACTTTTCGGCTTCTCTTTTATTTCCGAAGTTGCCAATGGTGATCAGCGTTGTTTTGTTATCCAGCATCAGGCTCTTTATCCGTACATTAAGCAGGCTGAACGATTTCTTTTTAAAGTCGGACAAACGAACTTTAAGCGGATCAATCTCTACATTTTTCGAGTTAACGATAAGCAGTACCAAATGCATACTGTTTTCATCATAAGTATAAATGGACGGGATTGCCTGTGTGCTGTCTGCCTGGTTGTTAAACCCCGCTACCGGTTCTCCAACCCCGTACTCGGTACTGAGGGTATTCAGAATAGATTTTGCCATCGGAACAACCGGACTGGCAGGGTACAATGAGATCAGTTCCTTCAAAGAAGCATAAAGGGTATCGGGAACATCCACTTTTCCAAGTGATATAGCTCTTAAATACATCAGCCGGGGCGCAATGGCTGTGTCGTCGGAAAATTCTTCCAGACCGTTATTGGCATAGGTAATTACTCTGAAATACTGTTCCCGTGTAAATGCTTTATATGTTTTTTCGTACAACTGCAGTGCTTTTTGTTTGCCTTCACCTATTTTATTAAAATATTCAGGGTCGGTGATAACTTTGGCATAATCGCTGTCGGAATAATTACTTAATATCAGGCTTTTGTAATAGCTTGCCTGTTCCTGATCTCCACGCTCATTATAGATTTTATAAAGCGCATACCACGATTCAAGTCGGAACGGGTTATCGGGATATTTTTCCTGAAATGCCAGGTAAGTCTCCAGAGCGTTTGTAGTATCTCTCAGATCCTCAAGGTAAAGAAATCCCAATTGCTTATACGACTGGATGATCTGCTCATGAGCAGCTTTCTTTTGTTCTTCTTCGAAAGGAATATCTTTCAGGTAATAAGCACGGTTTTCGGGATTATTTGACTGGTCAACTGCTGCTGAGTCGCTTGGATTTAAATCATCTCCTTCGGTCATGTCGTCACCATACGACTTCATTACCAGTCGTTTATCGCTCAGTCTCCAGTTGTCTTCCAGTTTTCTGTTGCCCCACTTTTTAATAAATTCCGTGTAGCCGTAACTTAAAGCAGCCGTATTATAAAAATACCATTTTCCTGTCTGAATGTTGGGGTTTCTGCTCCTTTGTCCTACATTCACAAACTGAACCCCTCCTTCATCAGCCATTTCGGTCTCTTTTTCGCGTGCGGCAATCTCCTGCTGAATCACATCATCTATGAGTGCATATAGTTTTGTGGTATCAAGACTGGCCAGATACAACAAGCTGTCCTGTAGTTTAATTGTGGAAGCCAGTTGCACCAACTCGGTTAATACGGAAGCTTTATTTTTGATGGTTTCGTAGTCAGGGTAATCCTGAGGCAGGAAGGATACAGCCGTGTCGTAGTATGCTTCCGCCAGTTCGTATTCATTATCTTCAAAATATATATCTGCCAGCGTAAGGGCCGATTCCGACTTCTGGTAGTTATTCGTAGCGCTGAACTGAACTGATTTGGCAAAATAATCTATTGCCACTTCTTTGTTTCCGTCTTTCATGGAAATTTCACCGAGGGCAAAGTAAATCTGGTCGAGAAAATCACGATTTTTGTATTCTCTGGCCATTTTTTGCAGTGTTTTGACAATGGCTTTACTGTCGCCCGAATTTTCATCATAGCTTTTGGCCAGGTTCATTTTGGCTTCGAAAGCCATACGGTATTCGGCATTACGATTGATAACTTTTTGATAGTAGTAACTTGCCGTTTCCAGATCGCCTTCCATTTGGTTGATTTGTCCCAGAATAAAATTAACCCGGGTAATAACATCTCTTTTATTACCTACTTCAAGGCATCTTTCAAGATATGGATAAGCTTCATTGTATTTTTTCTGCGCCAGGTAAAAGTCAGCAATAACAAACAGGAGTTCCTTTTCTACGCTTCCAGAGAATTTACTTTCATCCTTTTTACTTTGTATGAAATTAATTACCGCTTCGGCTTTTTCGAAACGTTCAGTTTCGATGTATGTTTTAGCCAGCCACAGGTAGCCTTCATACTGGATCGGGTCGTCAGAATATTGTTTTGATACATAATCAAACACCCGGCGGGCACTGGTGTAATCTTGCTTGTAAAAATGCGCCTCACCCATCATCAGGTAGCTCACCTTCACCCACTTGATGTTTTCTTTTCCGTTGAAATACATAGAGTGGCGCTGAATTCCGATGGAAGCTTTTTTAATGGCGCGGTCCATTTGCGAATTAAGAGACTGAGCTTCCTGCAACGTGCCGTAGTTGTATATCCGCAAGACTGCTTTGTAATTATCGTTTACTTTTTTGGTAAGTGCTTCCGCTCCATCGTACAGGCTGTTTTTTCCGTTCCAGAATACATTATAATGGCAGGTTGTATTGTGGTATAAACGTCGTGTCCAGGTATTCTTTTTGGTAGAACATGAAGATACCGATATCATCACGACAACAACAGCAAGCAGTAAAAATTGGATATGTAACCGAAGCCCCTTCAAATAAGTGTTTTCTTTATAACTTAATTTCCTGAAAATTATTACGTAATCCCCGCATTGGGGTTGCAAAAATAAGCCAACTTTAACGATAAAGAAATTTTAAGAAGAAATATTATGCCCGTTCAAATGATTTTATGTAGTCAAGGAGCCCCCTATTTGCATCTTCCAGGAGGTCGAGAACTAGTTCAAAACCTTCATTTCCGCCATAGTACGGGTCGGGTATTTCGTGGTAGCTGAATTTTTGCGAAAAGTCAGTCATCATATATAATTTATCCAGATCATTTTTATCACGGGCCATCCGTTTCAAATCGTCCATATTTTCGCGGTCCATGGCAATAATGTAATCAAAACGCTCGAAGTCTTCCGGGACAAATTTCCGGCTTAAAGAAGTAAGCTCGACACCTCTTTTTTTAGCATGGCGCTTCATGCGTGCATCAGCTTTTTCGCCGGCATGCCAGGCTGAGGTTCCTGCCGAATCAATGAAATAATTTCCATCTTCTCCCTTTTTCCCGACCAGGTATTTGAATACTGCTTCAGCGCTGGGTGAACGGCAGATATTACCAAGACAAACAAATAAAACATTTTTCTTCATAAGCTGTGTTATGGGGCAAAATTAAGGAAATGATGGCAGAGAAAAAACGTCCGGAGAATTACTACTGTTCTGAAACGATCCCTCCTGTCAGCCTGAGTAGCTCCGTTTGGGTATCCAACAAATCATAAATGGCATTGAGTTTTTTCGAAGAAGCATTTAAGAAGATGAGCTGTACATCGCGGAAATTAAACGAGTTGATGGTTCCGTTGCGGTATTTTTCGGTGGCAATTTCCAGGTTAAGCATGGCGCTTTCCAGGTTCACATCGGCTACATCCAGCAGTTGTTTCCGAATACTGTAAAGCTCATACTGGGTGACCAGCAGGTTGGACAGTGTTAATTTAATTTCCATAATCTCCAGGTTTCCGATCTTTTCACTGATTTTAGCCGACTGGATAGCCCTGCGAGAATTTCCGCCGTTAAATAAGTTAAAACTCAGTGTAAAATTGGCGTAATAATCATACAGATACGTGTTGGCCTGTTGTTTCTCCCAGTCGTACCAACCCTGCTTGTAATCTGTTCCGGCACGCATGGAAAAAGAAGGCCACAGGTTGCTTTTGGCAAGGCTGATGTCCTTTTTTAAGATTTCCTGGTTGATGTATTGATTTTTCAGGTTGCTGTTGTTTGCCAGCATTTTCTGCATCATATCATTCAGGTCATATTGCTGCAGGTCGACCTGAAAACTATCTGTCGGCATAAATTTTGTTGAAGGAGGCTCGCCCAGCAACAGGTTCAATGCCAAAAAAGCATTCTTTACATTCAGTTTCTGTAATAAATAATTTGTCGAATCGCTGTAATAGGAGTTTTTGGCTTGCAGCACATCAAAAGTGACCGAGGTACCGATGTCTTTGTGCATCATTTCGTAACGGTAACGGTCGCCCGATAGTTTTTTCACTTCTTTCAGCACTTTCAGCCGCTCGATTTCAAGCAAGGCATAGTAATACCCGAGGATAATAGCCTGGATCGTGTTCTCTACGATAATAGTTGCATAGCCTGATGAATATTGTTCGAGCAAATCCAGTTTTTGCTTGTTCATGGTTACCGAAAATCCGTCGAACAGCAACCACCGGAGTTCTACATAAGGCGTTAGTGAATTAGAATATTGGTCGCCTCTGAGGTAACTCATTGAGGCGGTATCGAACGAAGGTGTGTTGTCGTACCTGTTGCTACTGTTGACACCGATGTTTATAGAAGGCCACCGTCCGGCAGCACCCTGCTTGTTATTCAGCCTGGCCATGTTGTATTGCTGTTCGGATATCCTGATCTGGAAATTATTCTCCAGTCCTTTCAAAACGGCTTCTTCAAGTTTAAGTGGTTGCTGAGCAAAAGCCAGTGAACCTGATACAACGAGCAGTAAAGTAATAAGCGGCTTATATAATGAAATGATCTTGTTCATATGATACAAATTAGTCAATTGTTCTTTTACTATGGATAATAGCTATTTCAACACTTTCGCGCGTAGGCATGGAAGAAAGATTCTTTATCGTTTCCGGTGCTATTTCCTGATTTGGATCGCCTTGCATCATCCACAAACTGATCCGGTTAGAGACATAGGCAATATATCGTTTGGCATCATTCAGTACCATAATCAGCACAGGGAAAAAGATCAGTATGAACCCTGTGCCCACCAAAACGCCATAAGCCAGAGCAATAGCCATAGGTATCAGGAACTGTGCCTGAAAGCTTTTTTCCAGAATAATAGGATACAGCCCCACGCTGGTGGTTATTGTAGTAAGAACAATAGCTCTGAATCGTGCCTGCCCGGCCTCAAAAACGGCCTCTTTTACTTTTTTACCTTCTACCAGCAACGAATTGTATTTAGATAAAAAGACGATTGCATCGTTAATAATTACGCCTGATAATGCCAGCATACCCCAAATACTTAACAGTGATACGGGAACACCTTCAGCACCGTGGCCCCATAAGGCACCCAGCCATGCCAGCGGAATCATTGCAACGATAATGGTTCCCTGAGAAAGAGATTTAAAGTGAAGAATGATGATCAGGAACATTAACAGGAATGCAGGAATGAAATATTTTCTGATCTGCGCCATCGTCTCATCGCTGTCTTTTTTCTGTCCCAGGTAGGCCACATCAATACCCGGATAACGTTTAAGAAGCTGGGGTACAATCTCCGTTTCTATTTTTTCCTGAATGGGCACCACGGGAGTTTCATAGCTAACTACATTAGCATCTACCCTGATCTCCCGCGAGCCATTATAGTGCTTGATATTTACGGGCCCCCTCCTTATGGTATATGTTGCCAGTTCTGATAAGGGATACGAACCTGCCGGGGTATTGATACGCATCGATTCCAGCTGGCCGATATTAATTCTGTCGCTTTTCGGATACCTCACCCACACCCGCAATTCGTCTTTCTGATGCTGTAAACGCTGCGCCTGTGCCCCGAAAAATCCCTGACGCACCTGACTTGTCAGACTTGCCTGAGTAAATCCCAGAAAATATGCCAGCGGTTTCAGTTTAAGCTGGACTTCACGCATACCGGCCGGGTTTACGTCGGCAATATTATTCAGCTCTTCGATTTGTTTCAGGCTCAGTATCAGGTCTTCTTTAGCGTGGTTCAACTCTTCTTCGTCTTTTCCCAACAAACTGACCGAAATAGGTGTGCCAAAGGTAGCTCTCCCCTGGATGGTGAGTTTTTCCGCTTCCGGCATTTCGCCAACTTTTTTCTGCACCCGCTTCACCACTTCATAACTGGAAGTGTTACTGCCTTCAAGGTCGCGCAGCATAACAAAAATATTACCGGCATGTGAACCCCGTTCCCGTCCGTTAAATGCCGATCCGGTAGAGACATACATATAATCGACATAATCAAGTGTGTCGTTAAGTTCTTCTTTCAGTTCATCGTTTACTTCCCAGATTAAGTTCTCGATCCGTTGTAATGATGACAATGTTTGTGCCTCCCCATCGCCGGGTTTGTAGGCAATATCCACAGTAAACTGGTCGAAAGGAATGGCCGGAAAGAAAGTAGCTTTTATCAGATCACCTTTAAACAGACCAGTTGTGATAACCATAAGAAAGATAGGTGAAAAAATAAATACATACCTCCATCTCAGGATAAACTTTAAGGAGTTTCCGTACATTTTAACCCGCATAAAATCAAGTATCTTATCCAGCAGATCCCTTATTTTTTTTCCTGTATTTTCCCGCACGTTTCTTCTGAGCACCTTGCTGCTGCCCAAGTGGGCCGGCAGAACAAAGAAAGCCTCCAGTAAGGAAAAGATGAGGCTGAACACCACCACAAAAGCCATGGCGTACATGAACTCCATCCGCCCTTTGATAAAAAACAGTGCTGAGAAAATAACTACGGTAGTTGTTACCGATGTAAGAACGGCCGGCATTACCTCAAGCGTTCCGTCGAGAGCCGCTTTCCGTGGCGACTTTCCCTTCTGAAAGTGGGTATAGATATTTTCTGCGATTACAATACCGTCGTCCACCAGAATACCGATAACCAGGATCATCCCGAACAAGAATACCATATTGACCGTCATACCGTAAAATGAACCCAGTAGGAACATCGCCCCGAAGGAAGCAGGAATTCCGAGAGCTACCCATATTGAAAGACGGAGACTCAGAAACAGTCCGAGTGTAATAAATATCAGCAACAACCCAATACCGCCATTCCGGTATAAAAGATTCAGGCGGGTTTTGAGCGTTTTTAGAAAATCGAACGTAACGTACAGTTGAGCGTCAGGATGGTTGCTGTTCCAGTTATCGGCATAGGCGTTGCAAAATTTGGAAATAGACTCAAGGTCTTCTTCGGGAAGCTTAGAGATCTGGAACGAGACACTGGGGGCGCCGTTCATCAGCGAAGTGCTGGCCACATCGGCAAATTGCATATTAACTGTCCCCACATCGGAAATACGTAAATAGCTGCCGTCCGGATTTCCCCTGATGATGATCTGTTCGATCTCTTCGGGTTTCACAGTACGGTAACGGCTTCTTATCAGTAACTCTTCCTTGTCCGACCGGATTTGTCCACCGGAAATATCCAGATTGTTCTGAGCTATGGCCCGCGCCACTTCATCCAATGTTAATTGATAACGCCGTAGGTTTTCTTCTGAGATCTCGACCGATATTTCCAAAGCGGGAAAACCAGAGAAAGAAATTTGAGACATAATGCCTGAATTATAGAAATCGTATTCTATTTCGTTGGCATATTGTTTCAGGGTCAGCAGGTCAACGTCACCTGTCAGTGCCATAAACATAGCCCGTGATATAGACCGCTGTTTGTTAACAATGGGCTTTTCGGCATCCACCGGAAATGAAGGAATGCCATCCACGGCATTTTTAACCTCCATCAGGGTTTCATCGATATCGTATTCACCAGTGATTTCAATCTGAACACTACAGAAATTTTCGGAAGAGGTACTGTTAATTTCTTTGATTCCGGCAATACCCCTCAGGGCTTCTTCAATACGTACCGTTATTCCTTCTTCCATTTCTTTGGGAGAAGCTCCGGGGTAATAAACCGAAATATTGATGAATTTTTCCGTTGAATCGGGGAAAAAAGAACGGTTCATTGACGAAAAACTGAACAAACCAACACCAAGAATAAGAACCAAAATAATGTTGGCGTAAAAGGGATACTTAATAAAAAGGGATATAGCTTTCTTCATGACTATTTCAGAATTTCGGCGTTAAATCCATCTTTGGCGTTTACCAGCGGTTCAACTACTACCTCAGACCCTTCGGGTAAACCGGAAAAAATTACAGTCGTTTCACCCTTACGCAACACATTAATTTCCTGCTCTTTCAACTTCCCTTCTGCAACAGTAAACACCTTATTTTTATCAAAGAGTGCATTTCTCGGTATTTCCATACTGTTTTCAATGGTTTTTGAGGCGAATTCAGCAAGAAGGTACTGTCCCTGGTACAACGGTTTATGATTCTTGTGCGCCAGGGCAACATAAACCATAATAGTTTGCGAAGCCGGGTCCATAAATGCCGATTTCCGTACTACTTTTCCTGTCCACGTTACACTGCGGTCTTTTGTACTGACACTGACCTCATCACCTATTTTGATCCAGTAGGCGTCATTGGATCTTACGGGCACTTCCATTTCTAACTTATCTGTTCGTATCATTGAGGCAATTCTGCTCCCCGGGTTGGCTACAGAGCCGGGTTCAAGATAAACCGCCGTGAATGTTCCGTCGAATGGTGCATAAAGCCTGTATTTCGAAAGCCTGACTTCGGCGCTCTTAATACTAAAATAATCGTTCAATATATTCCGGCTTGCCAGAAACACTTTTTCTTTGTCTGAATCCAACGGAGGAAGCTCGGGCAATGGCTGATCAATCCGTAATGAATTAAAAAAGTCCAGGTATTTCCGGTAACTCTCCGGGAAGTCAATTTTAATATCTGGCAGAATAGTCGCAACACCATTCATAAACCGACTTTTACTGGCCTTCAAGTTATTAAGTGCTTCTTTGTCAAATATCCTGACCAGCAAATTGCCTTTTTTAAACCGTGTTCCTTCTTTCAGCACAACGTTTCCGGGCAGGATTTGTCCCTGTACTTCAGAACTTAGGTCAACAATGTTTTGAGACGATAAGCGGCCCGTTTCAAGAATGATTGCTGTATTGGTTGTATAAACCACTTCTTGGGCTTTAACATATAGCTTTATGGCTTCTTTTTGCTTTTCTTTTGATTTGTTTTCCATACCGGAAAGCGCTCCGTAAAGCAGGTATGTTAAAACAGACAGTATGATCAGGGCGCTAAAGCCGGTTAGAGTTTTTCTCCAATTCATTTCGGTAAAATTTTTTGCAAAAGTACTTTTTCTGAGATTATGTTAATAGCAGGCGAAAGTAACGCCTTTGCATGTAATCAGAAACAGGCAATCGATGAACTGGTATTTTTGGTCGGTGAATGGCGATATAATACAGGTAAATCAAACAGATACGATAATTAATCCAATGTAATGGTCAGCGTAAATGTGAGCCCGTTAAACCTATCTGTGTTCTTTCCGATCAGGTCAAAAGGAAAATTAAATACCAGGATGAAGGTACGGCCCGTCATGATGGCAGTTCCCAGATTTAATGTTAGAAGGTAAGCATCTTCTTTGTCATATTTATAATGGTTGTATTGCCAGGCCAGACCCGCAATCATCAGATGATTTCCTTTGAGCATATATCCTGCATCCGTATGTATATAATAGTTGTCGGCATATGACTTGTAACCGTCAAATAAATTTTGATATTGGAAATCATAATCAACAGAAAAATGTTTACCCAACTTATTGGCAAAAGAAAATCCTCCGGCCAGACTGGCGGTTTTGCCGAAAAAGCCAGTGTTTCTTAATACGATATCCGATTCATTTGAAAAGGTGGTGCCCAGCAAAGCGGCTCCGCTAAATCTCTCGTTATCAAAGACATGATATTTTATACCGAGAGAAAAATTATTCAAATCGGAAGTAATTAATCCACCCGCTTCAAAATTTTTAGCAAAGCCGTATGTAAACCTGAATCCCAGTGACCGGAGAATGTTGATACTGTCGTTTTCCGGCGACAGAGGTACGAGTTGCCCATTGTTATTAAAAGTTTTTTTAGACCATAAATAACCGAAAACAGGTTCAAACTCAACATTTCTCAAGTTGACAACGGAAGGATTAATAGCACCAAGTTTTTCAGCGGAAACTCCTTGTACTTGTGCGGTTGTGTTTATCACAATGAGAGCCAGTGCGCCCATAAAAAAAAGTTTCTTCATACCAGGTATTGATTTTTTGCAAAAGTGTAAAAAACCAAAGGATGGTTAAATATCCTGTTTCAGGTATTTTGTTCAAACTGTTTTCACATTTTAATTATAAGAATTCCTCAGGGCTCTACCCCGGGGGAGTTCACTTCACAATAAAAGGCAATAAGAACATGAGCAACAAGGTTTGTTATTAATTTAACAAATCTTCTTGCTTTCAAAAGTCAATAGTGTACTTTTGCACCACA
>Ga0209013_10001048_pt1 | contig 25583 bp, 22 predicted proteins | sample Cruoilmetagenom2_FD_187291 | JGI IMG/M metagenome (GOLD analysis project Ga0209013, IMG submission 187291) | Oil polluted marine microbial communities from Coal Oil Point, Santa Barbara, California, USA - Sample 2 (SPAdes) (version 2) | ecosystem: Environmental > Aquatic > Marine > Oil seeps ... | reverse complement strand
TATTAAAATTGACTCTGCTGCAGAAGTAGGTGGTGAAGGAAAAGGAGTTCGGCCAAAGGCATTAATGTTGACCTCTCTTGCCGGTTGTACAGGTATGGATGTGATTTCTTTGTTAAAGAAAATGCGGGCAGAGGTGGACAACCTTGAAATTGATGTTACCGGAGAATTAACAGACGAGCATCCAAAATACTATAAAAAAGTCCATATAGAATATCATTTCTACGGAAAAGAATTCAAAAAAGATAAAATTGAAAAAGCGATTAAATTATCACAGGATCGCTATTGTGGTGTAAGTGAAATGTTCCGCCAATTTGCTGAAGTAACCATTGATATTAAATATATTAAAAAAATATAGGGTAAATTAATTTACCCTATATTTTTAAATTTTAAATTGAACTATTTTGTTGTTAATTTGAATTAACAATGGTTACAACAAGTGCTGTCATGGAGATCAATAAGCCCAATGAAGATAATAGCACTCCTGTACTAGCACCAATAGATGATGCCCTGGCTCTGGTCTTATTTGGTTCTACATAAACTACATCATTCTGAGACAAATAATACACAGGAGAATCAAATAATTCATTAGATTTTAAATTAACCCTGGTATAGGTTTTTTTACCATCATAATCCTGAATAACCAAAACGTTCTCTCTTTCACCATAAATAGTTAGATCACCTGCCATACTTATCGCTTCAAGTAATGTAATGCGCTCATTACTAGCTGTGAATGTTCCCGGTCTGTTTACCTCACCAACCACGGTTATTCTGTAATTCACCGTTTCAATATCAACAATTGGGTCTTTGATATAAACTACCAATTTATCTTGAAGTAATTTTGTGGCTTGTTCCCTATTTAACCCTGCAAGTTTAATTTTTCCCAATACAGGAAAATTAACATTACCCTCAGAATCAATTCTATATGTTTGTAATCTTTCTCTACCTCTAGCATCAACCAAATCTGCAGAAACACTAACGGCAACTTTATTAAATGGCTTTGCTGCTTCGGGATCAAGAGCATTAACAATGATTACCAAATCATCATCAACATGATAAGTAGGTGAATAACTATCTAACCCTATTGAATTGTCAGAACCATCAATGCCATTAAAATAAACAACATCTTCTTTAGAAGCACATGATAATATAAGAATTGTAGCAAGAATTAAAGTAATAATTTTTTTCATAACGAGGGGTTTTTAAGGAACGAATATACTTAATTATTTTAAAAAATCAATAGTTTAAGCTTAAATGAATAAAATTCAAATAGATATCAAATATTATTTTTTTCCAATTTGATAATATTCAAATCCTTTTTTTTCTAATTTCAAATTACTGTATTGATTCCTTCCATCAAAAATGACAGGAGTTTTCATCTGAGATTTTAACTCAACGAAATCAGGTGAACGAAATTCCTTCCATTCAGTCAGTAATAGCATAGCATCCACATTTAGTAAGGTTTCATATTTGGAATTAAAATAGGTGATTTCCTTTATGTCTTTTAAATAATACGTTTGTGATTCTTCCATAGCCTTGGGGTCATAAGCTCTAATTTTTGCTCCTCTTTTCACTAATTCTTTTATAATATAGATTGCCGGAGCTTCACGCATATCATCTGTACCGGGTTTAAATGCCAAACCCCATAAAGCAAATGTTCTTCCATTTAAATCATCTCCGAATCTTTTAATGACTTTATTGGCTATTATCATTTTTTGGCGATCATTTACTTTTTCAACTGAAGAGATCAAACTGGCTTTATATCCATTTTCTTCAGCAATTTTTTGCAAAGCTTTTACATCTTTTGGGAAACATGATCCACCATATCCGCTGCCGGGATATATAAAACTATATCCAATCCTTGAATCAGAACCTATCCCAATTCTAACTTGATTTACATCTGCATCTACCAATTCACATATGTTGGCAACTTCATTCATAAATGAAATTTTAGTGGCCAGCATAGCATTTGCAACATATTTGGTCATTTCCGCAGAACGAATGTCCATGGTAATTATCCTGTCATGATTATGTGTAAAAGGAGAATATAAGTCTTTCATTATGTCAAATGCCTCATCACTATCTGCACCAATAACAATTCTATCTGGTTTCATAAAGTCTTGAACTGCTGCACCTTCTTTTAAAAATTCAGGATTTGAAACCACATGAAAATCAATATTCAACTCTCTTTTTTCCAGCTCTTCCTGAATAACAGCTTTTACTTTATCTCCTGTCCCTACAGGAACTGTAGATTTGTCAACCACAATTAAAGGCTTTAACATTTCCTGACCCAGCTGCTTCGCAACACCTAAAACATATCGTAAATCAGCAGACCCATCTTCACCCATTGGTGTTCCCACTGCAATAAAAACAATTTCGGCATTAGCCAAACCATCCTTTAGTTCCGTACTAAAATGTAAGCAATTATTATTTACATTTTTCGACACCATCCTTTCCAATCCCGGCTCGAAAATAGGAATATTTCCTTTTTTTAAATTTTCTATTTTATTTTTATCAATATCTATACAAGTAACATTATTTCCCATCGCTGAAAAACAAGTACCTGTTACTAAACCAACATAACCGGTTCCTACAACTGTTAAATTCATGTATTAAAAATATTATTATACTTCATGTAACACTTAACAAAAAAGTTATCAATTAATTGTTTCCAACTGATGATTATTTTTTAGTTATTCGTTTTCTGCTAAATTTTTATGTTTTTTGTTTTACTATCAATCTTTCTTAAAAAACTCAAAGGGATATTTACGTTGAAACAACTTCCCAATGAATCAATTTTAACAATAACGCGGTGATTAGCTCCTTCTTTTAAACAAGTAGCAATCAATCCCATAAAAGGACCGTTAATTACCTCCACAGCATCACCATGTGAAACACTAACACAATTGGAAACCTCATGATTTTTACTATTATCACTTAAAATTTTCAAATTTTCAATTTCAACATCTTTAATTTTTGCTGGTTTACCAAGATGCTTTAATACATTTACTGTGCCTTGAATCGGTAAAGTTCTATATAGCTCTTTTTCAGGCATATTAACAAATATATAGGAAGATATCAAGGGTACTTGAATGGTCTTCTTTCGATCACTCCACTGTCTTACGGTTTTTACCAATGGTAGAAAAGCTTCAATCTCATGATCCAGCATTCTTTGATGAACTTTTTTCTCAGCTCTAGGTTTGGTGAAAATTGCATACCAATTTTTGGTTTCTTCAGGTTTACTCAAATCCATAAATTTTAATTCTATTCTTTAAATCAAACATGTAATTAGAGTATTTTGGTTAGTTTAGCAAATATAATTTTAATATTTTTTTTATACTAATTTATATTAAAATTATCCATTTTATCTACTTATTAAAAGCGCTCTAAATTGCAACGAATAATAATTTCTGTCACAAATGATATAATAACCGATCAACGAGTTAAAAAAGTTTGTGACGCTCTACAGGAATTAGATTTTAAAATTGTTTTAATAGGAAGAGAATTATCAAATAGCTTTCCTGTTTCCAGGAATTACAAGATCATTAGAATGAGACTTTTGTTTAAAAAAGGATTTTTCTTTTATGCTGAGTATAATTTGCGATTGTTTTTTCGACTTTTCTTCTTAAAAAAAGATTTTCTTTTAGCCAATGATTTAGACACCTTATTACCTAACTTTATCATTAGTAAATTATTTTCAACAAAACTGGTATACGATAGTCATGAGTTATTTACTGAAGTTCCCGAATTAATTTCAAGGCCAAAAACCAGAAATATTTGGTTACAAATAGAAAAATTTATCTTCCCAAAACTTAAAAATGTTTATACTGTCAATAATAAAATTGCAGAAATCTATAGCAAAAAATACCAAATTCCAGTAAAAGTCATTAAAAATGTACCTTATAAAATACATGGTAATAAAAAATCTGAATTACCATTTAATACGGATAATAAAAAAATAATCCTCTATCAAGGAGCTATTAACACAGGTCGGGGTTTAGAATTAATGATTGATACAATGCCATTATTAAAAAACTATTTGTTTGTAATTATTGGTGATGGAGATGTATTGTATAAGCTAAAAGAACAAGTCAATAATTTAAATTTAAATGATAAAGTGATCTTTTTAGGCAAAATGATTCCTAAAAATTTACCAAATATCACAAAAAATGTAGATTTAGGAATTAGCTTGGAGGAAGATTTAGGTTTAAGTTACAGGTTTTCCTTACCTAACAAGATATTTGATTACATACAATCAAAAATTCCGGTTTTGGCATCTGAACTACCCGTAATAAAATCGTTGTTTGATGAATTTAAAGTAGGTGAAATTTTGGTGAATAGAAACCCAAGAAATTTAGCTCAAATAATTGAAAAGATGATTCTAGAAAAAGATTCATATCAAGAACAATTAATAAAAGCTGCCGATATTTACACCTGGGAAAATGAATCTGAAAAATTAAAAGAAATCTTTAAAAACCTTGAATAAAAAATTACATATAGTTTCATTTGATGTGCCTTTCCCTCCAGTTTATGGAGGAGTTATTGATGTTTTTTATAAATTAAAAACTTTGTCAGAGCTTGGCATACAAATATATTTACACACATTCGAATATGGTACAGGAAAGCAAAGTGAATTAGAAAAATATTGCAAAAAAATTTACTATTATAAAAGATCCAGTGTAATAATAAATATATTTTCCAGAATACCATACATAGTTAATTCAAGAAAAAATATGGATCTAATTAAAAATTTGAAATCGATAAAATGCCCAATTTTATTTGAAGGCCTTCATACTACATACCCCTTGTGGAAAGATTCTTTTAAGGATCAAAAAATTCTAATAAGAACCCATAATATTGAACATAAATACTATTTGGGCTTAGCAAAAAGTGAAAAGAATATTTCAAAAAAATTATTTTTTTATTCAGAAGTTTGGAAGTTATTAAACTTTGAGAAAATATTATCAAAGTCAAATTTCATTTTAACCATTGCCCCTTTTGAACATAAGTATTTCAATAAAAAATATCCTGGAAAAACAAAGTATATACCTGTTTTTCATGAAAATACGAAGGTCAGGAGTCCGTCCAAAAAAGGGTACTTTGCACTCTACCACGGTGACCTTCGAGTATCAGATAATATTAGAGCTGCAATGTTTATTGTTGATTTTTTTAAAGATATTGACTATTCATTGATCATAGCCAGTAACATTATGAACATAAAACTTAATAAAATTATTGAAAAGGAGAATAACACTTCATTTTTCCATTTAACAAATAAAACACAGTTGAAAGATTTGTTTAGTAGAGCACATATTAATATTTTACCCACTTTTCAAAAAACCGGAATAAAACTTAAATTAATTAACACTTTATACAATGGGAGATTTTGTTTGGTAAATAATCAAATGGTAGATAATACCGGTTTAGAAGAATTATGTGTTATTGCAAAAGATATAAATGACTTTAAAAAACAAATATTGTTTTTAGCGGAAAAAGAGTATCCAGAAAAAAACATAAAAAAAAGAAAAACCTATCTTCAAACTTTTAATAATAAAATAAATGCCAAAAAAATAATTGACCTGATAAGTTAAATTATACTACTTCAAAAACCTTATTCCCTTCACATTTTATTGTTTTGTGAGGAAATTTTAAAATCAAAGCATAATCATGAGTGGCCATTAATATGGTAATTCCTGATTTATTGATTTCTTCCAGCACATTCATAATTTCTATAGAAGTTTTCGGATCTAAATTACCTGTTGGTTCATCTGCCAAAATCATTTCTGGATTGTTTAAAAGAGCACGGGCTATTGCAATTCGCTGCTGTTCACCTCCCGAAAGTTGATACGGCATTTTAAACCCTTTGGTTTTCATATCTACTTTTTCCAAAACATCCTTGATTTTAACATCTATTTCGCTTTTACTTTTCCAACCAGTAGCTTTTAAAACAAAAAACAGATTATCATAAACCGACCTGTCATTTAGCAATTGAAAATCTTGAAAAACAATCCCAATTTTTCTTCTTAAAAATGGAATTTCATTTTCCTTTAATTTCTTTAAATCAAATTTAACGATACTTCCTTCACCTTTTTGTAAAGGCAGATCACCATACAAGGTCTTCATTAAACTACTTTTCCCACTGCCAGTTTTACCAATTATATAGTTAAAATCACCTTGTTTAATGTCTAAATTTACATCGGTTAAAATTAAATTTTCTCTTTGAAAAATTGAAGCATCCTTTAATTGAAGCATTTTTATAATATTGTATTGGAAATATTTCTTACAAACTTACTGTTTAAATTTTAAATAATAAAGTTATTAAATTTGAGAGGAATTTATAATATTTACGACTCTTTAAATATCTCAAAGATGATATGGTAGAAACCAATTACTTTTCAGTGAAGAATTACAAAATAGAATTGAAAAAATGCAAAAAATCAAAAAATGAAGTTACTAATTAAAACATCTTATCTCTTTATACTAATTTTCATTTTCTCTTGTAATGAGGATAAAACAGAATTGGGATTAAAAACTGGCAAATGGAGAGGTGAGATCACGGTACAAAACAATCGAATACCTTTTAATTTTGAAGTATTGAAAAACAAAGGAACTTATAAAATAAATTTGATCAACGGTGATGAAGTTTTAGAAATTGATGATATAAATATTATTGGTGATTCTTTATTTTTCAACATGCATATTTTTGATATTTCTATTAAAGCTAAAATTAAAAATGATTCTTTAACCGGAAATTATACAAAAAACTATGCACAAGATTATATTTTACCCTTTAAAGCAGTTTATGGAAAAGGAAGCCGGTTTGATTATGTTATCAGCTCTCACGATTTTAATGGAATCTGGGAAACCACATTCGTAACTAAAGAAGGAAAAGAAACACCGGCAATAGGAATTTTTAAAGCTGAAAACGATATTTTAAAAGGTACATTTTTAACTAAAACCGGTGATTATCGATATTTAGATGGTTATACAAATAAGGACACTATGTTCTTGTATACATTTGACGGCAACCATATTTATAAATTTAAAGCATTTAAACAAAATGATTCCCTTTTAAGAGGTGAATATTGGTCAGGTAAAACTGGGTATAAAACATTTGTTTCTCGTAAGAATAAACATGCAAAACTCCCAAATGCCAATGAACTCACTTATTTAAAGGAAGGTTATGATAAAATTGAATTTTCTTTTCCGGGGCTTGACGGGAGTCAAATCTCATTAAATGATGAAAAATATCAAAATAAAGTGGTGATCTTACAAATTCTTGGTACCTGGTGCCCAAATTGTATGGATGAAACCAAGTTTTATGCTGGATGGTATAGAAAAAACAAGGATGAAGGAGTTGAAATAATTGGTCTGGCCTACGAAAACAAACCTGATTTTGAATACGCAAAAAAACGTGTTCTTACAATGAAAGAAAAGCTAAATGTTGATTATGATTTTGTTATTGCCGGAACATCTTCAACAAAATCGGCCTCTGCATCTTTACCAATGCTCCATAAGGTAATTTCCTTTCCAACTTCAATCATTATTGACAAAAAAGGAAACGTTCGAAGAATTCACACAGGTTTTAACGGCCCGGCCACTGGAATTTATTATGAAGAATTTGTTGATGATTTTAATTCTTTTATAAAACAATTAACAGAAGAGCAAGGGTCATAATTGTTGTTTTTATTTGATACTTTTCAACAATCTGTTTAACTAATCAACAATTTTACAATTTATTTGAAATTACACGTTAGCAAAGTAATCTATATTGCTATTTTTGGTATTCCTAAAACTTGTCATTTTAAATGAAGCTTCAAAATTCTTTATTAATATTTTTACTATTTGTTTTTGGCTTAACATCTGCCCAAAAATCAAAAATCTACACAAATGATCTGATTGTATACAATCATGCCATCGATCTATATCAAAACAAGGATTATGACGCCTCTCAATTATTATTTAAAAAAATAAAAGATCAATTTGATGATTCATCAGAACTAAAAGCAAGATCATATTATTATGAAGCTTTTTGTGCTATTAGATTAGGACAAAAAGATGCAGATGAATTGATGAAAGACTTTTTTGAAAAATTCCCCACTAGTACAAAACGAAATAATGCATTTTTGGAAGTAGGGGATTATTATTTTAACAATCGGCGTTATGCTTATGCGCTAAAATGGTTTTCAAGAGTTGATAATTCTAATTTGAGTTCTTATAACAATGAAGAATTTACTTTTAAAAAAGCCTATAGTTTATTCGCAGTAGGTAGTTATTCCAATTCTAAAAAATATTTTTCTCAACTGCTTAATTCATCAACTTATGGGGCTCAAGCAAAATATTATTATGGTTATATGGCCTATAGAGATGATGATTATGCCGAAGCAGATAAGTATTTGAATCAGATTGCAAATGATAAAAATTTTGATGATGATATTCCATACTATATGGCAAATATCAAATTTAAAACCGGAAAATTTCAAGAATCCATAGATGCTGCATTGCCTCTTTTAGAAAAATCTAATGGAATTCAGCATTCTGAATTATCAAAAATAATTGGTGAAAGTTATTTTAATTTAACTGATTATAATAATGCTATTCCATACTTACTAGATTACAAAGGGAAAAAAGGCAAATGGAACAACACTGATTATTATCAGCTCGGATACACATACTATCAACAAAAAGATTATGAAAACGCAATTCTTTGGTTTTCAAAAATAATTGATGGAAACAATGCCGTTTCTCAAAATGCATATTATCATTTGGCAGAGTGTTATATAAAAAGTGATAAAAAGCAAGAAGCTCTTAATGCATTTAGAAATACAAAACAAATGGATTTTGATGCAGATATTAAAAAAGATGCCTGGCTTAACTATGCGAAGTTAAGCTATGAAATTGGTAATCCTTATAAAAGTGCAGCTGATGTAATTCAAGAATACATTGATGTTTATCCTGAAGATATAGATAAATCTGAAATAAATGATCTTTTGATTAGCGCCTTTATTACAACGGAGGATTACAAAGGGGCTTTAAAGTATTTAAATGAAAATAAAAATTCAAAAAATAATGAAACCTATCAAACAGTAGCTTATTTATATGGTATCCAATTATTTAATATTGAAAATTATACTGATGCCATCATAAATTTTAATTTATCTCTTAGCTCAACTCCCTCCTTGAAGTATAAAGCCAAGGCCTTATTTTGGAAGGCTGAATCAAATTTCAGATCAAAGCATTTCGAAGAAGCCCTTGAAAGTTTTGAGCTTTTCATTGATTTACCCGAATCAAAACAGGTCATTGAATATGATATAATAAATTATCATATTGGATATACCTTCTTTAAACTAAAAGACTATAATAAGGCCGGTGGATATTTTAATGAGTTCATAGATTTAAATCCGGTAAATAAGGATCTGGTAATAGATAGTCATATTCGTCTTGGTGATTGTTATTTCGCTTTAAGCAATTACTATAAAGCAATCCCTCCCTATCAAAAAGTTATTGATGCCAACGAAATTGATGTCGATTACGCCCAGCTACAAATCGCTTTATGTTATGGTTTTATGGGAGAGATCGATAAAAAAATTGCAGCTCTTCAAAACTTTATCGAGACCAATTTAAAATCTACTTTACGTGACGATGCTTATTATGAATTAGGTAATTCTTATGTGCGAAAAAATGAAAGTGATAACGCATTAAGATCCTATGATCAAGTAATTACTGATTATAGAATGAGTTCGTTTGTGCCAAAATCAATGCTTAAACAAGGGTTGGTTTATTACAATTCCGATCAAAATGAAAAAGCCCTTAATAAGTATAAAGCTGTAGTAAATAATTATCCTGGTACCGACGAAGCAAAAGAAGCAATTGCTAATGCCAAACAAATCTATATTGACCTAGGCAGAGTTGATGAATACGAGGCTTTTATCAACAATGTTGATTTTGTCAGTATCACTGATGAAGAATTGGATAATACCATGTTCGCTTCAGCTGAGCAATTTTATTTAACTAATCAGTATAAAAAAGCTATTGAGGCTTTTCAAAAATATATAAAAAGATTCCCTAATGGAGCTAATGCTTTAACCTCAAATTTTTATCTGGCTGAGGCTTATGACAATAATAAACAAGCCGAAAAGGCCATTCCTTATTATAATTTTGTTTTGGACCGAGAAAAAAATGATTTTACCGAACAAGCTTTAAGTAAAGTGGCTTATTACTATTTAGAAAACGAAGATTGGGAAAATGCAATTAAAGTTTTAGCACGCTTAGAAACAGAAGCAGATTCAAATCAAAATATCACTTTTGCTCAAAGTAATTTAATGAAAGGAAATTATGCTTTAAAAAATTATGAAAAAGCTGTTGACTATGCCGAAAAAGTGTTGTTAAATGAAAAGTTAGAGGATAAAATAAAATCAGATGCTGAAATCATAATTGCCCGATCAGCATTTGAAACCGGTGATTTTTACAAAGCGCAAGATGCATTTAAAAAAGTGGAAGAAACTGCTACAGGGGAATTAAAAGCCGAAGCTATTTATTACGATGCTTATTTTAAGAACAATGAAGGAAATTATAAATTATCAAATGTTTCCATTCAAAAATTAGCATCCGATTTTTCTTCCTACAAATACTGGGGAGGAAAAGGTTTGGTAATAATGGCAAAAAACTTCTATGCATTGGAAGATGCTTATCAAGCAACATATATTTTAGAAAGTGTGATCAACAAATTTTCGGATTTTGATGATATTGTTGACGAGGCAAAAATAGAATTGAACAAAATCAAAACTAAAGAATCAAAAACGAATTCTTCGGTAATTATAGAAAAGAAACCCTAAAGGGAATTTATGATGCAAAAAAATTGTTTATTACTTATTTTATTATTGATAAGTGGAGTCATTTTTTCTCAAAAAAAGAAAAAAGAAAAATTGGACACAGAAGAAATTACTGTGGTAAAACCATATTCTCCAACAGTTGCGGATGCATTTAAAATTAATATTAATCCCGAAATAGATACAGTTGAAATAAACACCAAAAAAGAAATTAATTATACCATAAATTCTGTTCCGGTGGCATCAACCTTCACGCCTGCAAAAGGCAAAGCAAAAACATTACAGCGTGTACCAAAAGAACGTTTTTACGAAAACTTTTTTTCAGTAGGGTATGGAAATTACAGCACACCCATCATCGAATTATTTGCCCATAGCAACACTTCAAATTACAATGATTTTGGTGGCTTCTTAAATTATCATTCCTCAGGAGGTGGAATTGATGGTGTTTTATTAAATGATAATTTTTTAGATATAAATATTGATCTGTTTTATAAACAATCCGAACGTTATTTTGAATGGCAAGCTAATGCCGGTATAAATTATTTGGCTACCAATTGGTACGGCTTATCCGATGAAATCAATTTTTCGAAAGATGTAATCAATTCTATCGATGAAAAACAAACATATACCGAACTCTTTTTTGGCGGAGAGATTGAATTCTTTGACGCCTTGGTTCACGGTGGGAATGTAAAATTCAGTCGTTTTTTTGACAAAGCAAAAAGTAAAGAAAATTATTTTATAATAAGTGGTATCGTTGATTTTCCGATCGCAAGAGAAATGATGTATACAGAAATGACATTAGAATTTTTAAATGGAAATTTTGACAGTGATTATTTTCAAACCGACAATATAGATTATACCTATTTCAATATAGGTTTCAGCCCAAATTTTGAAGTTTTACGTGAAAATTTGACCATAAACCTTGGTGCAAAATTATATTATAGTGCTACAAATACTATTGATGGAAGTAAATTTTATGCTTACCCAAATATTACCGCTTCTTATAATATTAGTGATGAAGCTTTGATTGCTTATGCTGGAGTTGTAGGTGATTTACGTCAAAACAGTTATAAAAATTTTGTTAACGAAAATCCTTTTGTTTCTCCAACTTTATTTATTCAAAGAACCAGTCAACAGTACAATGCGTATGCCGGAATTAAAGGTTTGTTAAACTCCACTATTCGATTTACTGTTAAAGCTTCCTATGGCAGTGAAACTGATAAACCGTTGTATAAATTGAACCCATCGTTGACGGATGGCTCAAATATTGTAAATGAAGGCTATCAAGCTGCCAATTCCTTTCAAGTAGTTTATGACGATGTAAATACCATACATTTAAGTGGCGAACTAATATTTGACCTTTTTAAAGAATTTAAATTTGGTGGTAATATAGAGTTTAACTCGTATAATTTAGATACCCAGGACCATGCATGGAATTTACCTATGATAAAAGCAACTTTACTAGCAAAGTATACACGAAAAAAATGGAATGCCGGAGCTGATTTGTTTTTTGCCAGTGACAGAAAAGATGAATTAACCATTATTCCATCAACATCAAATAGAGTCACTAATGCTGCATATTTTGATATTAACCTACATGGACTTTACAATATCAACGATAAGTTTTCAGTATTTGTAAATCTCAACAATATTTTAAGTGATAATTACCAGGAATATACCAATTTTAAAGTTCAGGGATTTCAATTTTTCGGTGGAGTAAAATATAAATTTGATTTTTAAAATCCTTTCCTAACCATACATCTTTTCATAATACTCTTGGTAAGCTCCTGAAGTAACATTAATAAGCCACTCTTCATTTTCTATATACCAATCTAATGTTTTGGCAAGTCCTTCTTCAAAAGTAACGGTTGGTTTCCAACCTAATTCAATACTTAATTTAGTAGCATCAATGGCATAACGTCGATCATGCCCAGCTCTGTCCTTAACAAATGTTATCAATTTTGCTGAATCTCCTTTTTTACGATTTAGTTTATCATCCATCAATTCACATAGCAAATGAATTAAATTCAAATTTGTCCATTCATTAAAACCACCAATATTATAGGTGTCGCTGGTTTTTCCTTTATGGAAAATTTTATCAATTGCGATAGCGTGATCAACTACATATAACCAATCTCGAGTATAATTTCCATCACCATAAACCGGTAATGGCTTGTTGTTCTTTATATTATGAATAAAAAGTGGTATTAATTTTTCTGGAAATTGATTTGCTCCATAATTATTGGAACAGTTGCTAATAACAAAAGGTAAACCATAGGTATTACCATATGCTCTGACCAAATGATCGGAAGCCGCCTTTGAAGAAGCATAAGGAGATTGCGGATCGTAAGACGTAGATTCTTTAAATAATCCTGTTTTCCCTAAAGATCCATAAACCTCATCTGTGGAAACATGATAAAATAATTTTCCATCAAAATTATCACTCCAAAGATCTCGAAAAGCATTTAACAAATTCGCCGTTCCCAATACGTTGGTTTCGATAAAATCATTAGGATTGGTGATAGATCTATCAACATGACTTTCAGCTGCTAAATGTATAACTGCATCAAAACGATATTTTTGAAATAGCTTATTTATAAAGTCAATATCTTTGATATTACCCTTAATAAAATTGTAATTGGAAGCATTTTCAACATCAGAAATATTCTCCAAATTTCCTGCATAAGTAAGAGCATCCAGGTTATATATTTTATATTCCGGATATTTTTTTACAAATAATCTTACAACATGAGAACCTATAAATCCTGCTCCCCCGGTAATTAATATTCTATTGATCCTGCTATTCATTTTTTACTTTAATTTTTGCCTTTTTACTTTCCTTTTTTTAACTGCCACTTCCATGCCGAAGCTAAGGCATCATCTAGATCCAGTTCCGCTTTCCAGCCTAATTCTTTATTCGCTAAAATTGTATCGGCATAAGCTGAAGTTATATCTCCTTCTCTTCGTCCAACAATTTTATAATTCAATTTTGTATTACTTGCTTTTTCAAAAGCCTGAATAACCTCTAAAACAGAACTTCCTTTACCTGTTCCCACATTGAAGAACTCCATTTTTTCTTTATTCCTTCCTGTAATCAATCTTTGCAATGCAGAGATATGTGCCTTGGCCAGATCTACAACATGAATATAATCACGAACCGCAGTTCCATCTACAGTTGGGTAATCATCTCCGAAAACTGATAATTCCCGTCGAATTCCAGCAGCAGTTTGGGTTACAAAAGGAATTAAATTTTGAGGAATTCCAATTGGTAATTCGCCAATTTTTATACTTTTATGTGCTCCTATTGGATTAAAATAACGCAAGGCTATTGCCTGCATATCAGTAACCCTGGTTGTATCCTTAATTATTTCTTCACCAATTTGCTTTGTGTTTCCGTAAGGAGATTCAGCTGGCTTAATTGGTGCATTTTCTGTAATTGGCAATTCATCCGCCTGGCCGTAAACGGTGCATGATGAACTAAATATAAAATGATCTACTTTATTTTTAGTCATTTCTTGCAGTAAATACACTAATGTAGAAATATTGTTCTCATAATATTTTAAGGGCAGTTCAACACTTTCTCCAACAGCCTTGGATGCGGCAAAATGAATTACACCTTTTATATTATGATTCTCAAAAAAATCAGCAACTTTGTTTTTATCCTTTAAGTCGAATTTAACAAATTCTGGTTCAATTCCTGTAATTGAGGTAATTCCATCTAAAACTTCAATGATAGAATTGGACAGATCATCAATAATTACAACCTCAAAACCTGCATTTTGTAATTCAACAACTGTGTGTGAACCAATAAAACCCAAACCTCCGGTTACTAATATCTTTCTTTTTTCTTTATTCATAACTAATTTTTAACCCCTAAGATCATTTTGATTAGATATATTTATTTTACAAAATCTAAAATAGTATTAACGATAAGATCTTGTTGTTCCTTTTCCAATTCTGTGTGCATTGGCAAAGAAATAACTGTTTCGATCAACTCATTGGTTGTCTTAAAATCTTCTTCTTTATACCTTGAATCTTTATATGCTTTTTGAGCATGCAACGGTACCGGATAATAGATAGCATTTGGTATATTATTATCTAACAAATGCTGATGTAAAGCATTTCTATCTACATTTTTCAATTGTAAAGTATATTGGTGAAAAACGTGGGTTGTAAAATCACTGATGACAGGTATAATAATTTTATCGGAAACCGCAAAAGCTCTATTGTAATATTCAGCTGCATTTTTTCTGGCATCGCAATACATATCTAAATACGGTAATTTTAATCTTAGGATCGCCGCCTGAATACTATCTAAACGTGAATTAACTCCTATGACATCATGATAATATCTTTTGTACATCCCATGGTTTACCATGCCTCGTATGGTATGTGCTAGATCGTCATCATCAGTAAATATTGCGCCTCCGTCACCATAGCATCCTAAATTTTTAGAAGGGAAAAAAGAAGTAGTCCCAACATTACCAATAGTCCCGGCTTTTTTAGACGTTCCATCGTTAAAAGTATAATCAGCACCAATGGCTTGAGCAGTATCTTCAATTATATATAAATCATGTTCTTTAGCAACTTCTATAATTGCTTCCATATTGGCACATTGTCCAAATAAATGAACCGGAACAATTGCTTTAGTTCTAGGAGTTATTGCTTTTTTCAAAGATTTGATGTCTATATTAAAAGTATCTTGCTCAACATCAACCAAAACCGGTGTAAGCTTTAAAAGTGCAATGACCTCTACCGTTGCAGCAAAAGTAAAATCAGCTGTAATTACCTCATCTCCTTGCTGTAAACCTAAACCCATCATAGCTATTTGCAATGCATCTGTTCCGTTGGCACACGGAATCACGTGTTTTACATTTAAGTATTTTTCTAAATCTGTTTGAAAGTTCTTAACTTCCGGACCATTAATAAAAGCTGCAGACGACATCACTTCCAATACCGCTTTATCAATTTCTGGTTGTATCTTTTGATATTGACTTTGCAGGTCAACCATTTGGATTTTTTTCATAACCTATTTTTTTAATTCTACTATTATCAGAATTGAGATGAACAAAAATACAAATATTTTACTCGCTGTTCATCATATTTTTTAATTTAGCAATCCATATGAACTTTTTATATAACATAGCTGTTTTCGTTACTGAAATCTTATTAAATATTATAGCATTATTTGATAAAAAAATCAGGCTGTTTATACAAGGAAGAAAAAATACGTTTACAACTCTAGAATCTATTATATCTGAATCTGATAAAACCATCTGGTTCCACTGTGCTTCATTAGGTGAATTTGAACAAGGGCGACCAATTATAGAATACCTTAAAAATAATTTTCCTCATTATAAAATTGTACTCACTTTTTTTTCTCCATCAGGATTTGAGGTTCGTAAAAATTATGAATTTGCTGATGTTGTTGTATATCTTCCTTTGGATAGTAAATCAAATGCAAAAAAATTCTTAAGTATTGTACATCCCACTATGGCTGTTTTTGTAAAATATGAGTTTTGGCCTAATTTATTAAAGCAACTTAAAAAGAATAAAATTGAAACGATTTTAGTCTCAGGGATTTTTAGAAAAAATCAAGCCTTTTTTAAATCTTATGGTTTTTGGATGAAAAATTCCTTGAAAGCTTTTTCTCATTTCTTCGTCCAAAATTCAGCTTCTAAAAAACTATTGGAAGAAATTGAATTTATTAATAGTACCATAAGTGGGGATACGCGATTCGATAGAGTGTTTGAGATCTCGAAACAAAATAATCATCTTGATTTTTTTGAAGGATTCACCCAAAATAAAAGCACCCTAGTGGCGGGAAGTACATGGCCAAAAGATGAAGAATATCTGGTTAATTATATTAATTTCCACGCAAGTATAAATGAAAAATTTATCATTGCACCTCACAACATTGATCAACAAGAAATTAAAAGATTAAAAGATTCATTAAATAAAAAAACAATTCTTTTTTCCGATAAGGAAAAGGATAATAATGCCAATGTTCTTATTGTTGATACCATTGGTATATTAACTAAAATATATAGTTATGCAGATTATGCTTACATCGGTGGAGGATTTGGTAAAGATGGTGTTCATAACGTTTTAGAGCCGGCATCTTTTGGAATTCCATTAATTATTGGACCAAATTTTAAAAAATTCCAGGAAGCTATAGATCTGGTTGAATTAAATGCCTGTGATATTGTTGATAATAGTGATGATTTTAAAAAATGTTTAGCTAAACTTTATCAGGATAAATCTTATAGAAACAAAAAAGGAAAGATAACAAAGGAGTACATTATAAAAAATATTGGGGCAACCAAAATTATTTTAAATTATATAACAAAAAAGCTTTAAGATATTTTATACCTTGTATGCCTTAAAACTAAAGAACTAAAAAATGATAAGAGAAAAACTAAACGAATTTTATAAGGTAGTTTTTGAGCCAGAATTAATTGACGAAATTGTAAAAGTCGGTACGTACAAAAAGATCAAAGAAAATGAATTGCTTCTTGATATTGGAGATAATTTTGATCGTATTCCGTTAATGTTAACTGGTGCAATAAAAATTAGCAGAGAAGTTAAGAATGGAGATGAGATCGTGTTGTATTTTTTAGAAAGAGGAGATACTTGCACCATAACTTTTGGCAGCGGTTTAAATAGTACAAAAAGTAAGGTTAGAGGAATCGCCGAAAAACCATCTGAAGTCATTTTTATTCCGGTGGAGAAATTAGAAGAATGGATGGTTAAGTACAAATCATGGCGAAATTTTGTTATTGAAAGCTATAATATACGACTAAACGAAATGTTAGAAGCCGTTGATACTTTAGCTTTTTTAAAAATGGATCAACGATTGTATAAATATCTAACGGATAAAGTAAAAATTATGCGTAGTACAACATTAAATACAACACATCAAGAAATAGCCATAGATCTCAATACTTCAAGAGTAGTAGTCTCACGACTTTTAAAACAATTAGAGAACGAAGGAAAGATACAACTCTTTAGAAATAAAATTGAAGTTATTGAATTCTAAAGATGTAACAATTGTTACTGGTTGATCTTATCTATCTACTATATTTACATTCATAACTATCAAAATCATGAATTTTATTTTACAGCCATGGCCGTGGTATGTCGCAGGCCCAATTATAGCATTTTCAATGTACTTGATGTTTTTTTTTGGTAAAAAACTTGGTGTGTCTTCTAATTTAGAAACAGTTTGTGCGATGGGAGGTGCAGGTAAGATTGTTGATTTTTTTAAATTGGATTGGAAAAAGAATAAATGGAACTTAGCATTTATTGTGGGTTTGATATTGGGTGGATTTGTTAGCCATCAATGGCTAACACCAGATCAATCTATCGCTTTAAATCCGCAAACAGTTCAAGATCTTTCTGATATAGGCATAGTTAATGCCGGATCAACTTATCTTCCAGATGAAGTTTTTGGATCGGATGCAATGTCCTCTTTAAAAGGGTTTCTTATCTTAATCAGTGCTGGAATTTTAATTGGGTTCGGATCTCGTTACGCAGGAGGTTGTACTTCAGGACATGGTATTGTTGGCCTAAGTAACTTTTCTGTTGAATCATACATAGCCGTTACCGGATTCTTTATTGGGGGATTATTTATGACCTGGGTTATTTTACCATATTTATTTAATTTATAATAGACCATGAAATATATTAAATTCTTATTGGTTGGAGTATTATTCGGTGTTACGCTAAGCAAAGCTGAAGTGATATCCTGGTATCGTATTTATGAAATGTTCAAACTTCAATCATTCCATATGTATGGTGTTATCGGTTCTGCAGTAGCAGTCAGCATAATTCTAATGTATTTATTTAAAAATAAAAAACTCAAAACTTATAAAGGGCAAATTATACATGTGAGTGCTAAGAAAAAAGGTCTTGCCAGAAACTTGATTGGTGGAACTATTTTCGGCTTAGGTTGGGCCTTGGGTGGTGCCTGTCCCGGACCAATGTATATCTTAGTTGGAAAGGGGGTTATGTCAATATTAATAGTATTATTCGGAGCACATGTAGGTGCTTTTTTATATCATGCTGTTAAGCATAAATTACCTCATTAAGTAATACTTATAACATTTATACTCTAATCTATAGCTATTCCTTTCCCTTTAATTTTGTAAATTTGCCAACTTATTTAGTCAATGATATTTAATGGAGAAGTTAATCGATAAATTTGGTAGACAAATAACGTATTTACGTTTGGCAGTTACAGACAGGTGTAATTTGCGCTGTCAATACTGTATGCCTTCTCATGGAATTGATATTGTTGACCGAAAAGATTTACTCACCTATAAAGAAATGTATCGTATTACTCGAGTTTTAAGTGAATTAGGTGTAAATAAAGTAAGACTTACTGGCGGTGAGCCTTTTGTTAGAAAGGATTTTGTCAATTTTTTAGAATCTCTTTCATTTAACGACAAATTGGATCAAATTAATATTACTACAAATGGTGCATTAATCTCAAAGCATATCACTGAAATAGAAAAGTTTGGTATCAATGCTGTTAACCTGAGTATGGATACACTTAAGGCGGATAGGTTTAAACAGATAACCCGCCGTGATGTTTTTGAGGAAACCTATCAAACTCTTGAGCAATTAATGGCAAGTAAACTTATTATTAAGATTAATGTAGTAATTCAACCCGGAGTTAATACAGATGAAATTATAGATTTTATTGAATTGACCAAATATAATGATATTGCCGTTCGATTTATTGAAGAAATGCCGTTTAACGGAACTGGCATTCGTAAAATTGATGAAGTTTGGAATTTGGACAGAATCTATGTCGAAATAAAAAAGCACTATAAAAGTATTATACCATTAAAGGATCATAAATCATCGACCTCTAAAAACTCCAAAATGGAAGGTTATAAAGGATCTTTTGGAGTAATTCCGGCTTTTACCAGAACTATATGCAGTGATTGTAATCGAATAAGAATAACAGCAACAGGAATGTTTAAGAACTGTTTGTTTGATGATGGTGTTTTTAATCTTAGAGATTTCATCCGTAAAGGAGCAAGTGATAATGATTTAAAAAAATTGTTTATCAAAACTGTTAATCACAAACCGGAAAATGGATTTATAGCCGAAGCAAATCGTAAGAACAGATCGATCTCTGAAAGCATGTCAACAATTGGAGGCTAATTCAATTTGAAAATTCAGAAATGTTATTCTTCAATAGGTGAAAATTTATAATAAATTAAAAAATGATTACTTCAAATAAAGCCCTACAAATTATATTAAACAATATTGAAAACTTCGGTACTGAAGAGATCAATTTTAAAGATTCTCTTGGCAGAATTTTAAAAGAAGATATTAAGGCAGATAGAGATTTTCCACCATTTAACCGTGCAAGTATGGATGGTATAGGAATAACCATTGATGCTTTTAATTCGGGTAAACGGGAATTTAAAATAGAAGGTATTCAGCCGGCCGGATCACCACAACTAACATTACAAGATAAGGATAATTGTATTGAAATAATGACAGGTGCTATGACACCGGTAAATACCAACATTGTAGTTCCCTATGAATTGGTAGAGATAAATGGAGGGTGGGCAAAAGTTAATACCGAAGATATCAAATATTATCAAAATATTCATAAAAAAGGGCTGGATAGAAAACAAAATGATATTTTGATCACAAAAAACACGATTATTTCTCCAGCGGAAATTGGCGTGTTGGCTACCGTAGGCAAATCAAATATTAAAGTTGCTAATCTTCCAAAGGTAATGGTGATCTCTACAGGTGATGAACTGGTTGAAGTAAATCAAATACCGGAAGCTTACCAGATCAGAAGAAGTAATGTTCACACCTTAGTATCTATTTTAGATAAGTTAAAAATTAATGCTGATACAATTCATCTCGCGGATGATAAACCATTATTAAAGCTAAAAATAGAAGAAATTTTAGAAGAGTATGATGTTTTGCTTTTCAGCGGTGCTGTTAGTAAGGGGAAGTTTGATTTCTTACCTGAAATTTTTGAGGAATTAGGAATTGTAAAACTTTTTCATAAAGTAAGTCAACGTCCTGGAAAACCATTTTGGTTTGGTAAAAAAAATGAGAAAACCATATTTGCTTTCCCGGGAAACCCCGTTTCTACTTTTGTAAGCTGTATGAAGTATTTTTACCCCTGGTATAGAAAATCAGTAAACATCGATCATGAAAGTAATAATTTTGCAGTTTTAGCTAAAGATTTTACTTTTAAACCCGATCTGACCTATTTTTTACAGGTGAAATTAGAAAATAAGAACGGTGCAATTTATGCGTATCCGATAGCGGGTCACGGATCAGGTGATCTTGCAAATTTGGTTGATAATGACGCATTTTTAGAATTACCTACAGGGAAAGATTCCTTTAAAAAAGGAGAAGTTTTTCCAATTATAAATTATAGATATTAAAGACTTTTATTTTGACAAAATTTTCACATATTGATGACAAAAACCATCCAAAAATGGTAAATGTTGGTGATAAAAATATTTCCAAAAGAAAAGCTATTGCCCAGGCAAAAATATTTTTGGGTAAAGAAATAGTTTCTCATTTTACAAAGGATGATATAAGCACAAAAAAAGGGCCCGTATTTCAAACGGCAATTATCGCAGGTATTCAAGCTGTGAAACAAACATCTAGCTTGATTCCAATGTGTCATCCATTAATGATCAATGGAATTGATATTGATATACAAGTAGTTGATGATGAAAATATTAATATTACCTGCAAAGTGGAAATTGATGGAAAAACCGGAGTTGAAATGGAAGCTTTAACAGGCGCAAGTGTAACAGCCTTAACCGTATACGATATGTGTAAGGCAATATCCCAAAAAATGGTGATCAATGAAATTAAACTTTTGGAAAAAACAGGGGGTAAAAGTGATATAAAAATGTAACCTGTTTTTTAAAAATAAAAAAAGCCAGTAAAAATATTTTTACTGGCTTTCTCTAAATCTTGCCAAAGAATAATGACAAGATTTATATCAACTCAACTTTTATTTATTCATTTGAATAAGTGCTAATTAAATTATGGATCAATGGTTATCTTTGCATCTAATGTAACCTCTACATCAAAATCCATATCATCATCATCACACAAGGCATTTCCGGAGTATTTAACTGTAATCGTATGATTGGCTAGTAATGCGTTAGCTATTCTACTAAGTTCATCCACTTCAGTAATCTGATAAATCGTACCATTATTTGCTGATGTTTGCACAACAAATGCATTGTTTAACGAAACAATGTTATCCACCCAAAATGAAGCATCAACTTCACCAATTGGATCACCGTTAAAATTAATAATCTTGTAACTTAACTTATTGATTTTAACGTTTTTTATCTTGTTGAGATGATCTTTAGTATCATTATTAATAATACTTATTTGTACACTATTTGTAAACGTAGCCCAATCTCCAAGGGTCTGATCTACATGTACAGGAATGATTTCAGATTCGTTTATATTAACATCAAAATCAGGCAGAACTTTAATGATATCATCTTCATCACAAGAAGCGAAACTGAAACTAATTAATAAAATAGTAAAAAATATTGTGGTTTTTTTCATGATTTAATAAATTTAGGGTTAATGTTTGGGTTGATCCTAGAAGAATATGTCACTATGAATATAGATACACTTAAATTGAGATAGTTGCTATTTATTATTCCTTAAAGAATCGCAAATTGTAGTTGACTCAAAAAAACTCTTAAGCCAACTTAAAACAGGATAAAATCAATACGGAACTGGATTTAAATAAAGATTTCATGACAGGTAGAATTTTAGGGGAATAATTCTTTATTTTCAACTATAAATATACAAAAAAATAATTAATTTATTAGGTGACCTTAGTTTCAATTTTAAAAAGTAGTTTTAATTAATTCTTGTAATCATCATTATTAAGTATTTTAGCCAACCTTTACAATGCTTTTGACTTAAAAATCAGGAATTAAAAATTCGCTTGGTATGGAAAAACATAAAAAACACGCTAAATTAACCCGTAGAGAGTTTGGTAATTATGCCCATAATGAAATTGCAATTTTAGGTGCAAAGTGCTCCATTATTAGCGATTTAATCCAAAAAATAGCCAATAATCTTCAAAAAAATGCAAAATTGGCCTATTTGGACGCATCTCATAATAAAGAAATTACAGCTTCACAAATTGATAATTTTACTTTTCACCCTTCCGGAGATTTATTAAAGAACAGTGCGGACAAAATGAACCGTTATCATGATAAAACAGCTTTTTCTGCATATGACTTTCTTTTTATTAACGGAAATCATTATAAAGGTGAGCAGCAAATACTGATTTTAGATAATGAAAAAGAAGCTTCTGTATTAAAAAGAATTGATCAACTGGATAATGTTCAGTTTATCATTTCACTACATGAGGATTCTCAAATTTTTAATTTTTTAATTGAAAAATATCCTACTATTCAGAATCTTAAAGTTTATCACATTTCCGATATAAAAAAAATAACCAAGCACATTGAAAATCTGATTCTTCAAAAAATAGCTCCGGTTAAAGGATTAGTTCTGGCCGGAGGAAAAAGTTTGCGCATGGGAACTGATAAAGGATTGTTAGATTATTTTGGTAAATCACAAAGAAATTACTCAATTGAGTTATTGGAAAAATTAAATTTGAAAAGTTTTTTATCGGTAAGAAAAGAACAAAATGTGGAAGATACCAATACCGTTGAAGATGTTTTTTTAGGTTTGGGGCCATTTGGTGCAATTTGCTCGGCATTCCAAACAAATCCAAATACTGCTTGGTTGGTTCTGGCAACAGATTTACCATATGTGGATGAAACAATAATTCAGCAGTTATTAGAAAAAAGAGATCCGAGTAAAATTGCTACGGCAATTAAAGGGAAGAACAAAAAATTCCCTGAACCGTTAATTACAATATGGGAACCAAAGGCCTACCCAATTATGTTAAATTTTTTAGCTCAAGGAATATCGTGTCCGAGAAAAGTATTGATAAATTCAGATATAGAAATTATTGAAATTGACGATGAATTTATCACCAATGTGAATACACCGAAAGAATTTGATGCAGTGAAAAAAGAACTGAATGACTGAGACCCTGCACATACTTAATGGTGACAGCACGGCACAAATTTTCTCTAAATCTTCTTTACAAGGTGATATTATTGTTTGGAGAGAAATGTTATGCGAAGGTCCGGTATGTAAAACTGTTGGAAGTGATGATTTTTGGACGACCAGATATAAATTTTTTGAAAATGAAATAGGTGTAAACAGATTAGAGTATTTTGACACAACCATAAAAGAAATAGTAAAAATACAAGATGTATCCAATTATGATAAAGTTATTTTATGGTTTGAATATGATTTATTTTGTCAAATCAATTTATTAGCCCTGTGTGCTTATTTACTCAAATACTATAAGAAAAATATAAAATATTCTTTGATTTGCACCGGAAAAGAAGTTGGGAAAAAAGAGCTTCAAACTCTGTCCAATTATTCACCAAATGACTATAAGAATCTGTTTAAAAATAAAGTTACCATTACCAGAAATAATTTACTATTTGCAGAAGAATGCTGGAATTTATATGTTGAAAACGATAGAGAAAAATTGACTGTTTTCAATTTTGATCATTGTAAAAAATTTAAATATTTAAAGTTAGCAATACATCAACATTTACAAAGATTTCCAGGAAAAAATGGTTTGAACCAAATAGAAAATAAAATATTAAATCTTATTCATTCAGGTAATACCAATAAAAACAGCATTGTTAAAGAACTTTTACTTTGGCAGCAAAAAGAAACTTTTTATGGTTTCGGTGATTTACAATATTATATGGCATTAAACAAATTAGCTAAATATTACATAATTGAAAATGATGTGATTACTTTAAATGCCAAAGGAAAAGAAAAGGTTAAATTATAATGATATATTTTTTTTATTATAAAATTTTAAATTTATGAACGTTACTAAACAACAACTATATAATCGGCAAACAATTTTATCTGAATTTGGCGAAAAAGGTCAGCAAAAATTACAAGAAGCAGAAATTGCAATAGTAGGTTGTGGCGGTTTAGGAAGTATCGCTGCTGTTTATTTGGCAGCAAGCGGAGTTGGGAAAATTAATTTGATAGATTTTGACATTGTGGATGTTAGTAATTTACATCGTCAGGTCTTCTACAAAATTGATGACATTGGTAAATCAAAGGCCAAAGTTTTAGCCGATCATATAAAATCTATTTCTCCATTCGTTGATACATCCTTTAGCGAGCAACCTATCACTAAAACCAATATATTTGAACAATTAGATGAATTTGAATTAGTTGTTGATTGTACCGATAGCTTACCTGTTAAATATCTGTTGAATGATTTTTGTGTCATAACAGACACTGTTTTAGTTTATGGGTCTTTATATAAACATGATGGATATGTCGCTAGTTTTAATGTAATGGATAAACTCACAAGATCAGCCAATTTAAGAGACGCTTTCCCTAAAATGCCACAACAGGCTATACCAAATTGTTCTGAAGTTGGAACATTAAACCCTATCGTCGGTATTATTGGACTTATGCAAGCTAATGAAGTTATAAAAATTATAACTCAAACCGGCCAACCTTTGACCAATCAACTACTGATTTTTAGCAGTTTAGATAATTCACAATTAAAAATGAAACTGAAAGTTGATAAAGCATGTGATAATGTTGGTAAAAGAGGAATATTAAAAATTTTCAAAAATGAAGATTACACGGATGCGA
>Ga0209013_10001047_pt1 | contig 25588 bp, 24 predicted proteins | sample Cruoilmetagenom2_FD_187291 | JGI IMG/M metagenome (GOLD analysis project Ga0209013, IMG submission 187291) | Oil polluted marine microbial communities from Coal Oil Point, Santa Barbara, California, USA - Sample 2 (SPAdes) (version 2) | ecosystem: Environmental > Aquatic > Marine > Oil seeps ... | reverse complement strand
CATCGACGGACTGTATTCCTGAAAAGCCAGCGGACGGTACAAAACTGGCTTCTCTGGAGGATCTTATTCAGTACATTGCCGGTCAGAATGACACCTCGATTTCCACAGATGACTGGCACAACTCTGCCGACGGCTGGTATATAGATTTCTTTCCCTATGGCAATAGGGAAAGAAATCTGGGCCAGGCAACCCTTCTCGGCGGCTTGATAACGTTTACCACGTATCAACCATACAGTGATCGGTGCAGGGCTGAGGGAAGATCATATCTCTACGGTGTGTATTATCAGACCGGTACGGCTTGGCACGAGCCAATATTTGATCCCTATGGGTTATATAGCGGTGGAGATGTCAGGGAAAAACTCGATATTGGGCGCGGCCTCGCATCTACCCCTAACCTGCATGTCAGCGGTGATGGTGATAAGGTAACAGCGTTTCTTCAGACAAGTACGGGTGAAATTAAGGAGATTAAGGAAGACAATCTGCCAATTGATAATTATTCCACGGGTCGTTCTAAATGGAAAGAATGTACACAATAAATTAACCAAAAATAAAATACAGGGTGGTGTTTGTTGGTTTGCCACCCTGTATCCCCCACCCCCCTCATTAACTTTCCTCTCCATTCCCCTTCAGTCATGAGCAGGTCTTGAATATAACTGGAGCCATCAAGTATATTGAACTGATTGTTCAGCCCTATAGAATAGGTTTTTTTCCTTGACTTATTGGTGCACGGGTCTATATATAATAGTGATTTTCTGAATGATGGTTCAGTAGCTGTTACATCTTTGTTTCAGCTGGCTGGCCGTATTTATTTGAGTGTAGGTCATTTCGTTATTCTGACGGAACTTTAACTAGAGAGGAACAAATTATGTCTAAATTGGTAGCCCCCCATGGTGGTAAAGGTCTTGTATGTGCGCTGCTTCACGGCAGTGAGCTGGAAGCAGAGAAAGAGAAAGCAGCTGGTCTGAAAAAGATCGCAGTAAGTGACCGTGCTAAAGGTGATCTGATCATGATGGGTATCGGCGGTTTTTCTCCGCTTGATGGTTTCATGGCAAAGGCTGACTGGAAGGGCGTATGCGAGAACTTCCAGATGGCAGACGGAACCTTCTGGCCTGTACCGATAACCCTGGACGTCACCAAGGATGATGCCAATGCAATCAGCATCGGCGACGAGATTGCCCTGGAAACCAATGGCGAGATCATGGCTACCATGAAGGTCACCGAGAAGTACGAGATGACCGAAGCCGACAAGAAATGGGAATGTGAAAAAGTTTTCATGGGCGAAGGCGAAGAGTCTGTAGACGGCAAATTCTGGGAAATCGCTCCTGATGATCATCCCGGCGTTATCATGGTTATGAACCAGAAAGACGTCAATATTGCCGGTCCTGTTAAGGTTCTGTCCCAGGGCGAGTATCCTGCAGAGTATCCGGGCGTATACCTGACCCCGGCCGAGACCCGTGCCATGTTTGAAGAGCGCGGCTGGTCCAAGGTTGCTGCCCTGCAGCTGCGTAACCCCATGCATCGCTCCCATGAGTTTCTGGCCAAGATCGCCATCGAGGTATGTGACGGTGTACTGATCCATTCCCTGATCGGTAACCTGAAGGCCGGTGATATTCCAGCCGATACCCGTGTAAAGGCCATTGAAATTCTGATTGAGAACTACTTTGTCAAGGACAACGTAATTAACGCCGGCTACCCGCTGGATATGCGTTATGCAGGTCCCCGTGAAGGTCTGCTCCATGCAACCTTCCGTCAGAACTACGGCGTCAACAACATGCTGATTGGTCGTGACCATGCCGGTGTTGGTGACTTCTACGGTCTGTTCGAGGCACAGGAAATCTTTGACCGCATTCCGAAAACCGGTGATGCCGGTAAGGACCTTCTCTGTGAGCCGATGAAGATCGACTGGACCTTCTACTGCAGCAAGTGTGATGGTATGGCATCGCTTCGTACCTGTAACCATGACAAGGAGTCCCGTGTTATCCTGTCCGGTACCAAATTGCGTAAGGCACTGTCTGAAGGTGCTGACATCGTCGATCATTTTGGTCGCGATGAGGTGCTCGATCACCTCAAGAAGTACTATGCAGGCCTGACCGAGAAAGTTGAGGTCAAAATGCAGGGTGCCGCTTCCGGCGATTCTATGTAATTGCTGTCGCGACTCGTTTGAGTTGTATAAGGGGAGATGCCTTTGGTGTCTCCCCTTTTTTTTGTGGGGCAAGGGAAAACAGTAGGAGCCCAGTCCCCTGGGCGATATGATGGTGGTAAGTAGAACCAATCGCCCAGGGGACTGGGCTCCTACGCTCTTGCATAAACTGGAAAAATAGAATTGGTTAGTTTGCTTCCTATGCATCGACGAACATCACATGGTGCCAACCTGCGGAAAGGCCGTGTTTCAATACCTGGACAGGTTTATGTCATCACCGCAGTGACCAGAAACCGTGAGCTGTTTTTTACCGATTTCTTTGTGGCTCGTATTCTTGTCAGAGTGTTACGGGAGCATGAAGAACGAGGATATGCTGAAACCTTGTGTTTTGTCGCGATGCCGGATCATTTGCACTGGCTCATGCAGCTTGGCTATAGCAGGGAGCTGGAATCTATTGTTCGGAGTGTTAAGGCGTTGTCAAGCAAAAGAGCCGGCAAGCGTTTATGGCAGAAAGGTTTTTATGACCATGCCTTGCGGCAAGACGAAGATATAAAAAATGTTGCCAGGTACGTGGTTTCAAATCCTCTGCGCACAGGTCTTGTATCCAAGCTGTATGATTATCCTCATTGGGATGCAATCTGGCTGTCTTGATCGTAGGAGTTCTGACATCCCTTGAGGTTGCTGATGGAAACCAGCGTTTTCGCCCAGAGGACTGGGCTCCTACGGGTTCCTATTTTCACTTTTCCTGTTCCCTCTTCCCTCGTCAGTTCTGATATCTCTCCTGAAGATCAAGCAGGCTGTCAATATAATCTTCCTTGTAGATCAGTTGGTTGGTGGCTTCAATTTCCTCGACGAGTTTGGGGATGATTTCCTTGATGTCGAGCCCGTATTGGTTCATGTTTTTTTTGTTTGCCCGGTCGACAATGAGGATTGCATAGTAGTTGACCAGCAGGCGGGATCTGGAATCCCTGCGGAACAGGTAGGAACGCCCGCCCATGGTATTAAGAAAAAATCCGGCATATTCATATACCTTGTCGAGCGGTGCATTCATTTGAAACGTCTCGCCTGTGCACTTCTCAACAATGATCCATTTGTACAGTTCTGCGGCAACGTCCTCTATTTTATCTCTTTCCCGGTCCAGAATGCCTTTCATAAGCAGGATATTCTGACGGCCTATGATACGAAAAAAATGGGCCATGTTGGTGAGGATCGTGTACAGATCGTCTGATTCCCTGGAGACCACCGGAGGGTTGGCAAGCAGTTTTGTCGTCAACTCGCTGAAATATTGCAGGGCGGGTTGGTTGAGCTTGAATTCCTTAATATATGATTCGTTGTCCAGGTGTTTAAAAAATACAATAAGATTATCGGCCAGCAGATCGCATTGCTGTTGCGCAGGCAGGTCCTGATTTTCTGCAAGCGGGGCGACATCTTTCTGATCAGGATCAAGATTTTCTACTAAAAGATTTTTTTTTTCTATCTGGGCCTGCTGGATAGGTTGGCCGGGTTCCTTACTCTCTGGAATTTTATCTGAAGAGAGGTCGATCGACGTTACCGTCTTTGCCGGCTCAATGGTCTGGTTGTCCGGGGTAAAGATGAGCCATGCTCCCGCCACGGCAGCAAGCAGGACTATAGAGAGAATTGCGATCGACCAGGAGGATATTTTTTTTCTGGAAACCGGAGGAGTCGGTTTCTGGTCATTGGGATTAATTTCCATTCTGATCTAAAAATAAATGTCTTGTTAAATTTGCTAGAGCTCAGTGAATCTGTTGAAACTAATGTAGCAGATTGCAGAGGGAATGAGAAAAGAAAAGGTTGTTCCATTACGAAGAATCAGACTTTTTGATATGTTTCAACATTATTTTTGTTTGTGTTATCTTGATAGAATTCTAACTTTTTTCCCCTTGACGCCCCCTGCTGAAAGCGCTAAGATTTTGATGTTTTGTACTGTCTCGGGGAGTAAAGTATATTGCCGGGAAGACAGACGGTGCATTTATTAACAAATAGTTTGTTTTATTATATTTTAAAACCCTTAAGGAGGTAAGTTGTTATGGCTATTTATGTTACAGGTCACTCAAATCCTGATACCGATTCTGTTACCGCAGCAATCGCTTATGCCGAATTGTTGAAAGCCGGTGGTGAGGACGCTATTCCCACTATGCAGGGTGAAATGAATCCTGAGACCGTAACCGTTCTCGATCGTTTTGGTTTTTCCGCACCCGAGATCATGACCGATGCTACGGGTAAGACCATTGCCCTGGTTGACCACAGTGATCTGATTCAGGCCCCTGATAATCTGACCGCTGACAGCGTTGTTGCCATTATTGATCATCACAAGATCGGTGACGTAACCACCAATCAACCGATTTTTTGTTGTGTTAAGCCTGTCGGCTGTACTGGAACCGTGCTGAAGCAGCTCTATGATGTAAAGGGTGTTGCTGTAGATCCCAAGGTTGCAGGCCTGATGCTGGCCGCCATTCTCAGTGACACCGTAAACTTCAAGTCCCCCACCTGCACGGATGAGGACAAGAAGGCCGTTGCCGAACTGAAAGAGATTGCCGGTGTTTCTGATACCGAAGAGCTGTTCATGGAAATGCTCAAGGCCAAGAGTTCCGTTGCCGGTGTTCCTGCCCGCGACCTGCTGAACCGTGACTACAAAGATTTTGACATGAATGGCAATAAAGTTGGTTGCGGCCAGCTGGAACTTGCCACTCTGGACCAGGTTGCCGACATTCGTGACGATCTGTACAATGCCATGAAAGAGCAGAAGGCAGAGGGCGGACATCACACCATCCTGCTGATGCTTACCGATGTTATGAAAGAGGGCACTCAACTCGTGGTTCTCTCTGATGATAATTCTGTTGTAGAAGGCGCATTTGACTCCAAGCTTGACGGTAACTCCATGTGGATTCCCGGCATGATGAGCCGGAAAAAACAGACTGTACCCAACATGCAGAAGGCCTTTGGCTGCTGATTTTTCAGCTGTTTTAAGTGTTTGATGGTTAAAAGGATCGGCATTTGCCGATCCTTTTTTTTTATGCAAGTTGACAGGGAATAGGGAAGAGGAAACAGAAAAAGATATGATGGAAACTCTGGTAACAGTCGGGCTTGATGAACGCAGTTATCCTATTCATATCTGTTCGGGGCTGTTGGCGGAGATTGGTAAGGATCTGCAGGAGAAGCAGTTTGCCACCCGTTATGGGGTGATCAGTGATGAACATGTGGCCGGGCTCTATGGTGAGAGCTTGATGCAATCGCTCTCAAGCGCCGGTATTCAGGCAGAGTTGATTACCTTTGCCCGTGGTGAGAAGAGTAAGAACCTGCAGACCATGGCTACTCTTGCCAGTGAGCTTGCCGCGCGTGGATTTGACCGCGGTGACGGGCTCATTGCCCTTGGCGGAGGGGTGACAGGAGATATTACCGGATTCCTGGCCTCAATCTACATGCGGGGTATTCCCTTTGTCCAGGTGCCGACCACTCTGCTTGCTCAGGTGGACAGTTCTGTGGGCGGCAAGACCGGGGTTGATATCCCGGAGGGAAAAAATCTGGTCGGCACCTTTTATCAACCAAAGGCCGTCTATATTGATACGGACGTGCTGCAGACGTTGCCCCCTGAAGAACTGCGGGGAGGGCTGGCCGAAGTCATCAAATACGGCGTTATCCATGATGCTGATTTTTTTGCTTTCCTGAACACCAATCGAGATGCCGTCCTTGCGCTGGATCAGGATGTTATTTCCCGTCTCATAGCCCGTTGCTGTGAGATCAAGGCCCGGGTGGTGGAAGAGGATGAGCGTGAAGGAGGCGTACGCAGGATTTTGAACTATGGTCACACCATTGGCCATGCTGTGGAGGCCGCCTCAAATTTTAAAATTATCCATGGGCTGGCCGTTGGCATCGGCATGTGTGCTGCCGCTGATCTTGCTGTAAAAACCGGCTGCCTTTCACGGCAGGATGCCCTTGAGATTCGTACCCTGGTGCATAGTTATGGCCTGCCCGTGTCTGTTCCCGGCGACCTTGACCGGGAGGTAATAAAAAAATACCTGCTCACCGATAAAAAAACAGTCGGCGGCCGGGTCTTTTATGTACTACCGGAGACCATCGGCAGGGTGTTGATCACGGACCAGGTGAACAACGAGGATGTTGACGCGGTTCTGCTGAATGATTAAAATATGGTAATAGTTCAGCAGGGCATCCCAAGCCGGCTATATCACCGTACTGTAAAAGTTTACCAGTGCTCCATATTCGTTCAGGTAAGCGGAACGTAGTGGAGACTCCGAGCAGGCCGACGAACTATAGCCTGTCTATGTAAGGAGGTCTGATCGGACGAAGATGGGGTGCTGGTGAACTTTTACAAAATATGACGGATTTTATCCCTTGAAGGTGTGCTGTCCTTACGAGAAGGAACCAACCAATTGCTATGTGTGTAATTAAATAAAGCCATGCCGATATACGAATTTTTATGTCCGGATTGTAATACGATTTTTAATTTTTTTTCCAGTCGTATCAACACCGATAAACGACCCGATTGCCCGAAATGCGGTAGGAAGGAGCTGGACAGGCAGATGTCCACCTTTGTCACCATTGGTAAGGCCAAGGAGGAAGGTGGAGATGATCCTCTGGCCGGGCTGGACGAAACGAAAATGGAACAGGCCTTTGAGGGGTTGATGCGTGATGCCGAGGGGATGAACGAAGATGATCCCCGTCAGATGGCAGCTCTGATGCGTAAATTCTCGGACAAGACCGGTATTTCCATGGGTGATCAGATGGAAGAGGCCCTGTCGCGCATGGAGGCTGGTGAAGACCCTGACCAGATAGAACAGGAGATGGGTGATTTGCTGGAATCTGATGAAGCCTTCTCCCTGGAAACCTTGAAGAAGAAAGTTCGTTCCGGCCCAAAACCGCCTGGGCATGATGAAAAGCTGTATGAATTGTAACTACGGATAGTTATAAAAAAAGATTAACCTCCATGCTTCCCTTCAGCTGACTGAATTCTCTTTTGGTATCTTGACTGCTCTCCTGTATAATCAATCAATTCAGCTAAAATTTTTCCGGAGGCAGTGATGGGTGTTGATAATATAATTTTACTGGAAGTACTGGAATGGTTTGATGAAACCGGTCGAGAACTGCTGCATCGTCTGCCCGAGCATGGATCCGGAGAGATCAAGTTCGGGGCCCAGTTAACGGTGCGCGAAAGCCAGGCCGCTGTTCTCTTTTATAAGGGCAGGGCGGGAGATGCCTTCGGCCCCGGTCGTCATACCCTTAAAACCGGCAATATCCCGTTGATTACCAAGATCCTCTCTGCGCCCTGGGGGATGACCAGTCCCCTGCGGGCCGAGGTCTATTTTGTTAATCTCAAGGTTTTTCCCAACCTGAAATGGGGTACCCGTGATCCGGTGGCCTTCCGCGACTCAGAGCTTGGTCTTGTCCGCTTGCGGGCGCATGGGGTCTTTAATATCCGGGTGGTCCAGCCGGTGCTGTTCATCAACACCCTGGCCGGAACCATGGGCAAGTACACCACCGGTCAGGTTGAGGAGTACCTGCGGCGGGTAATTGTTTCCCGGCTCAATGACTTTCTTGGCGAAACCCTGGACACCCTCTTTGATCTGCCCGGACGGTTTGACGAATTGGCAACCGGTCTCAAGGAAAGGCTGGCCAAAGATTTCAGCCGTTTCGGCCTTGGTCTGGATGAACTCTATATCACCTCCATTACCCCGCCCGAGGATGTCCAGTCCGCCATTGATGATCGCAGTCGTCTCAGTGTGATAAAGGATATGGATAAATTTGTCCGCATGAAGGCCGGTATGGCCATGGAAAAGGCCTCGGAGGCAGGCGGCGAGGCCGGTGCAGGCCTGGGGCTTGGTATGGGTATGATGATGCCGGGCATGTTTGCAGGAACTCCGGGAGCAGGACAGGCTGCTGTATCAGCAGAACCGGCAAAAAACAAATGTGTTGATTGCGGAAATATGATTCCTGCTGATGCCCGTTTCTGTCCGTTCTGCGGGCACCAGCAGCTTATCCTGATGCAGTGTGCCAACTGCGGCAAGAATTTAACCCCTGGAGCCCGCTTCTGTTCCCGCTGCGGCCATCCGACAAGTGAAAGGCCGGCAGTTATTATTTGTCCCCACTGCAACAATGAAAACCTGCCCGATGCAAAATTCTGCAATAATTGCGGCCGGAAACTGTGATGATTAGCAGTCCACGGTAAATTAATGGATATCCGGGTTGAACAACCCTGCCCGCAGTGCGGCGGCCTGATCACCCTGTCGGCATCAGGTCGAGTGTTGACCTGTCCCTACTGCGGGGTCAAAAATTTTCTCCAGGCAAATGGGCCGTTTCGTTATGCACTGCCCGGCAAGGCAGATGCTGCAAAGCAGGACCAGTTGCTCTATGCCCCGTATCTCCGTTTTAAGGGCAATGTTTTTCTCGTTACCGAAACCGGAATCTCGTACCGGGTGGTGGATACAACCCGGGAAGGCTTTCCCATGCCCGGCCTGCCGCCATCTCTGGGCATGCGTCCCCAGGCCATGAAACTTGCCCGTCCCGGTGCGGAGAGTCGGGGCCGGTTTCTTCGTCTTGCCGTTAAGGCCTCGGTTATCCTGGATAAGGCGGCCCGTATCCATGCGCTGTCAGGTAAGGACGAAAAAGAGCTGTACCTCCGTGCCTATATCGGCGAGGAAGTGAGTTTTATTTATCTGCCCCTTCTGCGAGAAAACGGCATGCTGGTTGACACTGTTGCTGATACACCACTGGTTTCCCTTGAAAAAGTTGCCTCCTATCCCCTGAAAGGTTCCCCGTTCAATCCCCGCTGGCAGGTGAAGTTTCTTGCCACCCTCTGCCCTCGTTGCGGCTGGAGTCTGGACGGTGAGGGCGATTGCCTGGTACTGACCTGCAGCAACTGTGATACGGCCTGGCAGCTGGGGACAACCGGCCTTGAGCCGATTTCCTGCAGGATCGTTCCCGGTGGTACTGATACTGCCGTGTACCTGGCGTTCTGGAAGATTTCCGCCCATTTGCCGTCCATGAAGATCTGGAGCCTTGCCGATTTTATGAAACGGACCAATCAGCCTGTTGTCATTCACAGCGATTGGCAGGAACGGGTGATGAATTTCTGGATCCCGGCCTTTAAGCTGCAGCCCAAGATTTTTCTTAAAGCAGGCCGCCAGGCTACCGTCAACCAGTGGCGTCTTGATGGTGAGCAGGAGTTTAATGTTTTGCCCAACCTGTACCCGGTAACCTTACCTGCCAGTGAAGCACGCCAGGCAATCAAGGTCATCGTTGCCGCATCGGCCACCAGCCCAAAAAATATTTTTCCTTATCTTCCGGCAGCTCATGTGGAAAACATTTCATCTACTCTGGTGTTTCTGCCGTTTGAGGACCGGCAGCACGACTGGGTTCAACCCCGGACCGGAACCGTCATTGCCAAGAGCGTACTGCAGCTTGGCAGACGGTTGTGAAAACTTTGGATTTTTATAATTTTCTCCGTGCCCTCTGTGTCCCCTGTAGTTTATGTTCTTAGGGAAGAAGGAAGGAATCGGCAGAAAATTGTCTGCAGCAGTAGGAGCGGCGCCTCGCCGCGAATGGCTCCGATTTATCGCGGCGAGACGCCGCTCCTACTGCACTCATCTTGATGATTGAAACTCTATGACAGCTCAACTTGATACACAGTTCATGCGTCTGGCCCTTGATGAAGCCCGGCTGGCACTGGATGCCGGAGAGTTTCCAGTGGGCTGTGTGCTCGTTCTGGACGGCAAGGTTGTTGGACGCGGTCATCGCCAAAACAGCGAAGGCGCATTATCCAATGAGGTTGATCATGCCGAGGTGGTTACCCTGCGCAGTCTGCTTGCCGAACAACCGGGCATTGACTGCCGTCGGATCACGGCCTACTGCACCATGGAACCCTGCCTGATGTGTTATGCCACCATGCTGCTCTCCGGGATCCGCAGGTTTGTCTGGGGCTTTGAAGATGTTATGGGCGGTGGTACCTCCCTGCCGTTGCTAGAACTTTTCCCCCTGTACAGAGAGATGGAGGTGGACCTGGTGGCGGGTGTCCTGCGCAATGAATGCCTGGCACTGTTCGGCCGTTTTTTTCAGGATTATTCGTACTGGCAGGGCAGTCAGCTTGCAGACTATACCCTTGGACAATGGGACAGGGAAAAGGAAAGAGGGAACAGGGAAGAGGCAAGGAGATGATCCGGCCAGCTTTTCCCTTTTCCCCCTTCCCTCCCCTTATTTTTGAGGAAACATCATGACCACTGAACCGGTTGCCCGTACCGTTGGTTTCAAGCCCGGTGAGCGCAATGTTTTTTTTCACCTGCTGACGGGTTGCAACCTGTCCTGCAAACATTGTTATATAAATCCATCTCAGCACGGCACGGCCATGCTTCCCCTGCAGACGGTGTTGAAATGGTTGAAGCTCTTTGCCCGGCCGCAGCAGGAAACGAATCTCATCCTGCTTGGCGGAGAGCCCACCATGCATCCCGATCTTGCCGCCATTATCCGCGCTGCAAAATCCATGCGCTATGCGGTCACGGTGGACTCCAACGGCTACCTTTTCCATGACCTGCTCGAGCGGGTGAGTCCGGCGGAGCTTGATTTCCTAAGCTTTAGCCTGGATGGTCCGGATCCGGCAGTTAATGATCCCATCCGGGGTGAAAATGTTTTTACCACCTGTACTGAAAATCTTAGAAAAGCGGTGGCACTTGGTTTTCGTACCAGCCTGATCTACACGGTTTCCGCCCTGAATATAGATCATCTGCACCGCATGCCGGAACTGCTGGCAGATCTTGGGGTGCAGCGATTTTTCATTCAGGTTATCGGCCTGCGCGGAAAACCGGCTGCCGGCAAGCCGGAAAGGGGTTCGCAATGGCAGGTTGATCCACAGCACTGGCTGGAGGTGGTACCTGAGGTAGCCCGCGAGGCTGCGTGGGCTGGTATCCATGTTACATATCCCAGGGTCTTTCTCAAACCGGGGGATGAGTTTCAGTGTGCCGGCCGGGTGGCCGAAAACTTTTTTATATTCCCCAATGGCCGGGTATACCAGTGTCCGCTCTGTGAGGATTATCCCATCCACAGTTTCTCCATCGAAAATGACCAACTCATCAAGCGGGAGGGGCTGAACGAAGATCGTTTTTTCACCCTGGATATCCCGGAGGGCTGCGTGATGAACAAACTGCTCCAGCCTGATATTATCGATTATCTTGCCGACGGCAGTCCCAGACACCGGATATCATGCTGTCTGCTCAAACAGGAAGTGGAGCCGGTGGGCTGACAATGGCTGAAGATCTGCAGCAGATATACCGCCTGGCCCTTGAGGCCCATGAACAGGAAGACTATGGCCGGGCAGTTGAGCTTTATGGGCAGGTTTTAGCTCAGCATCCGGATGCCGACTTGGTTTTGTATAACCGGGGATTGGCCTTGTATCAGCTGGCTCGTTTTACAGAGGCCGCTACAGCATTTTCCCAGGCTGTTGCAATCCGGGAGGATGATGCTGACACCTGGTTCAATCTTGGCCTGGCGCTGAAACAGGATAATCGGTTTTCTGAAGCTCGCCGGGCCTATGAACGGGCCTTGGGATTGCAGCCTGATGAAGATATATTGTTTAACCTTGCCAATTGCTGTCGTGAAAGCGGCAATCCCGAATCGGCAGCAGTATATTACCAGCAGCTTCTGGACCTGGAACCCGGCCATGTCTCCGGTTTGAATAATTTTGCCTATCTCTGCCATCTGCAGGGTGAATACAGCCGGGCCCAAGAACTTTATCATCGTCTTCTGAACCTGCGGCCTGATCATCCGGGGGCACTGCACATGCTGGCATCCCTTAACGGCACAGCAGAGGCTACACCTGCAAATGAGTATGTCCGGGAGCTGTTTGATCAGTACAGCGACAGCTTTGAACAGAGCCTGCTGGAAAAGCTGGAGTACCGAGTGCCGGAGCTGCTGGTTGATCTCTGTACGCGCCATGAAAGAGCAACCGGTTATGAAAACTCTGTTGACCTTGGCTGCGGTACCGGTCTTGCCGGAGTCGTTTTTCGACCGCTGTGCAGCAACCTGGTCGGAGTAGACCTGTCTGAGAAAATGGTTGCCGTTGCCGCTGAAAAGGGTGTGTACGACATATTGTCTGCCGGGGACGTGGTGCGCTTTTTGCTGGAGGATGACCGGGAGTACGACCTGTTTATTGCTGCAGACGTTTTGACCTATATGGCGGATCTGGAACCGTTGTTTGAGGCAGTTGCCGGCAGGAGCTCTGCCGACAGCCGATTTGTTTTTTCAACAGAGCATGGAAAAAATTCAGGTTGGCAGGTGCGTCCCACCGGTCGTTTTGCCCATCACCCAGAGTATGTTGCTGAAACCGTCAGTAAATTTGGCGGAAAGATAGTTCGTGCTGAAGAGGCAAAGCTGCGCAGGGAAGGGGACACATGGATTGCCGGAGATATCTACCTGGCAGCATTCAACGAGAACAGGGCAGGCTGAAGTTCACCCTTAAATCGTCCAGGGGACTGGGCTCCTACTTTTCCTCTTCCCTTTTCCCTTTCTTCGAAAATACCTTGCCGGCAATAATTCCTGACTCATACAGGCCAAACAGGGGAAAAGAGAGCAGGACCGTTGCCGTGACTTCGCCGGCGGTGAGCAGGAAGGAGAGTATGACAATGGCGATGTAAAAATATTTTCGTTTGGCTGTAAAATGGCCATGTTTGACGAGTCCTGCGGCAGAGGCCATAACCATGAGAAAGGGGATCTCAAAGGCAAGGGCAAAGGCAAGGACCATGCGGGCGACAAAGGTCAGGTACAGGCCCAGTTTGGGCATGGGCTGTAGATTGGTGCCTGCATAGCTCATGAAAAAGGCAAGGGTCTTGGGCAGGACAATAAAAAAAGAGAACAGGGCGCCTGCGGCAAACAGGCCTGTAGCCCAGAAGACGATACGGCGGGCAATCTTTTTTTCATTGTCAAGCAGACCCGGGGAGACAAACATCCATACCTGGTAGAGCAGATAGGGAGAACTGACCAGAATGCCGACCAGTAGAGCCAGTTTGATGTAGGATATGAAGGCCTCGGTCAGTTTAGTATAGACCAGTGTTTTGAGGGCCGGGTCGGCCAGGAACAGGGGACGGGTGCAGAGCCCTGCAATCTGATCGATGAACAGGTAGGCGACCACCGTGCAGACTGCAATGGCAAGAAAAGCCCGGATCAGCCGTTTGCGCAGTTCCTCGTGGTGGGGTCGAAAATGTTCAAAGGCGGCGATCATGCTGCAGGAGTGGGGGTGTCCTTATTGCTGCTGTCAGCAGGACTGTCTGTTGATTCACTGTCAAGGACCGATGCATCGGCCTCCACATCAGTTGCATCATCAGCTGTTGTTTTCTTTTCCCTCTTCCCTTTTCTCTCTCCCCTTTTTTCCGGACCGGCCTGGGCATCTTTTTCCCATGGACGCTCTTCAAGGGGCTGCAGGTCTATGACATCTACGTTGTCATCATCCTCGTTCCCTGCCACTACATCTTCAGGGCGCCATATCTTTGTCTCACTGTCGAGCAGGTTATCGGTTAGTTGACCGGCGGTTTTCTGCAGATCTTCCTGAACCGAGCTGATAACCTTGGTTTCTTCACTCAGGTTCTCTTTGACCTGGTTCATGGTCTTTTTCAGCTCACCAATGCCCTTGGCCAGAGACCTGGCCAGTTCGGGCAGTTTATCCGGGCCGACCACAATCAGGGCCACGGCCATGATAACTATCATTTCAGGAAGACCAATACCAAACATGGGATATGGGGGTAGAAGTTTTAAATAATTTGAGGCTGTCCAACCTACCAGCCTGAAGGGTTAACAATATACGGGAGTCAAAGAAAGGTGTCAAGCGGGGCCTATTTTCCTTGTTTCCTTTTCCTATTCCCTTTTCCCTCTCTTTATTACATCTCTATCCCGTACAGCTTCATCTTCTGCCACAGGTTTTTCCTGCTGATCCCCAGCAACTCTGCCGCTTTTGTTCGATTACCCCCGGTGCTGTTCAATGCATTTAGAATACAGTTTTTCTCTGTTTCGGCCAGGGCCTCTCCCAGGGGAAGCGCAGGTTCCGTCCCGGTAAAAGATTTCGTTTCCTGTAGATCCACCGGAAGGTCTGCGGGGGTAATGAGCGGATTCGGTGCCAGCACTGAAACACGTTCCATGATGTTTTTCAGCTCACGGACATTGCCGGGAAAGGGATAATTCAGCAGGCAGGTCATGGCCTCGGGAGATAGGGACAGAGGAGTGTCCCTGTTGATGCTGAATTCCTTTAGAAAATGGTTGGCCAGCAGGGGAATGTCCTCTACCCGCTCCCGCAGCGGCGGCATGGTCAGGGGAATGACCCGTAGCCGGTACAGCAAATCCTGGCGAAAACGGCCTGCCTTGACCTCTTTATCCAGGTCACGCGCCGTGGAGCAGATAATCCGTACATCAAGCTTAATGGTCCTGGTGCCTCCTACACGTTCACATTCATTTTCCTGCAGAACCCGCAGCAGTTTTGCTTGCAGGCTAAGCGGCATCTCTCCTATTTCATCCAGTAGCAGGGTTCCGCCATCAGCCATTTCAAAACGGCCTGGTTTCTTCTTATGGGCACCGGTAAAGGATCCACGCTCATGACCAAAGAGTTCGGATTCCATCAATCCTTCCGGGATGGCTGCGCAGTTGATACGGACATAGGGTTTGTCCGCCCTGTGGCTGGCTTGGTGAATTCCCGCTGCTGCTAGTTCCTTCCCCGTTCCTGATTCGCCGGTAATCAGGATGGTTGAATGGGTGGGACCCACCTGGTTGATCAAATCAATGACCTGGTGAATACGGCTGCTGTTTCCCAGCAACGGGGTGTGCATCTGGCTGCAGCAGTCTTCAAGTGATGCGCAGCGGGCCTTAACCAATTGGTTTTCCAAAGTGCGGTTGATGCGGATAACCAGGTCATCCATATCAAATGGTTTCAGGATGTAATCAGCGGCCCCTTTTTTGAGGCAGTTTATGGCATCATCCACGCTGCCGTAGGCCGTCATCATGATTACATCGGTTGCAGCGGCAAGATCGGTGATAGCCTCGAGAAGTTCCATTCCTCCAAGTTTTGGCATCCTGATATCGGAGACGACAATGTGATAATTGCTGGACTTGATCTTGTCCATGGCCTCTTGGCCGTTTACCACCGCATCAACAGTCCAGTTCTGCCGCTCCAGTCTGTCCTGGATGGTGATCCGCATAATTTCATCATCTTCTGCAAGAAGTATTCGAGTCATTGTCAATTTGTTAACAGGGTTGAGATAAGAGGGAAAAAGAAAAAGAATGGGCCGGTATTTTCCCTCTTACCTTTTCCCTTTTTTTAAAACTTTATTGAACAATTCCGGGTAGCCGGCAGGCTGATAGTGAAAGAGGCGCCCTGGCCGACCTTGCTGCCGGCAATCAGGGTGCCGCCCATTTTTTCTACCTGGGCATAACTCACAGCAAGTCCCAGGCCGGTGCCGATCCCAACATCTTTGGTGGTAAAAAAAGGATCAAATATTTTGTCAAGAATTTCCGGTGGAATACCGGGGCCGGTGTCTTCGATCCTGATTTTCAAGCTGTTGTTCCGGGCTCCGGTTCGCACCCGTATGATTCCTCCCTCGTCGCCCATGGCCTGTATCGCGTTCAGCCCGATGTTGACGATGGTCTGTTGCAGTGCTTCCATGTCAACACAGAAGTGATCTTTAAGTTCGAGATCAAGCTGCAGATCGATTTTCTGCATACGGTAACTGAGGAGTTCGAAACATTCCCGGATGACTTGGTCAACATTAATTTTTTTCAGATCCAGGGGGCTATTGCGGCCAAAGTTGAGCAATTGGTGCATGGTATGTTCTATGCTGCGCAGACCTTTGTCAAGCAGGGGCAGATATCGTTCAACGAGGATCGGATTATCCGGTTCCTCCCGCAGGGCTTTAACGCAGTTGAGCAGTCCGCCAAGTGGATTATTGACTTCGTGCGCTATACCCGAAGTCAGGAGGCCCAGAGAAGCCATTTTTTCATTCTGAAAGGCCTGTTTTTTTGCCTTATCCAGCGTCTCTCTAGATACGTCAAGACGGCCGCAGAGATCATAGAACGTGTCGCAGATGGTATCTATTTCATCATTGACGAACTGATGCTCAGGGGCGGGAACAGGCTGGTTAGGATAACTGTCCATGGTGGAGGTGAGCTGGGCCAGGGGGCGGGAGACGAGGGTTGAGAAAAGCCAGAACAGCATGCCTGAAACCACGACGATGGAAAGCAGGCTGTAGAAAATAATTGAGCGGTTGTTGTCATGGATCATCTTGTCCGCCCACATGATGGGAATCGTGATGCTCAGTCCCCCGCGAATATCTCCCAGTTTGTAACCGTGTCGGGCGTGGCAGTCAAGACATGATTTTTCCACTTCCAGAGGGGCTATATAGCGCAGGAATCGTCCCTCCTGGCTATTTTCAATGGCAAGAATCTCTTCCCTGCCATTTTTTTGGAGCTGCAGGAGGCTTTCGCGTTCAAATGTGTCCGGGGTGTTGGCAGGGTTGATCGGCTTGAGACTGGTGACCCGAAACATGCACCAGCCGTCCTTGAGCGCATATTCGGAAAGTTCACGCGTAACCATGGCTGGATTTCGTTGAACATAGATCCGTCCGTCAGTTGTCTTGATTACCGGGTTTTCGAGAAAAGGGTTTGGCAGGGCATGCTCACTCTGCATCACATACAGACCGTGATGATCAGCCACCCATTTTCGAGTCAGAAGCACCTGCCTGTGCAGCATTCGAGCCTGCTGCCTGGCCTGGCCGTAAATCAGGTCATGCTGTTTGTTGGAGGAGTAGAGGAAGAGCAGGCCATAGGAGAGCAGCAGTATGGCACCGTTGGCTATGATAAATTTTACCCGGAGTTTCACGTAGCAAATGTCCTTTCAGGTGTCATCTGTATGAACTTGTTACCTAATGGTAACACGTGGCAATGGAAAATGATACCTTTTGGTAACGATTGGTAATCTTTTGTCTGTTAACCTGCTGATAATAGAGGTTTAATTAACTGGAATGCTTTTTGCTACTCCAGGGGTGTGCTACAGATCTCAAGGAGAAGACGAGCAAAATCAGTCTTGCCGGCCAGTCTGCAGCGGAGATGCCGGCTGTTGCCGGACTCCAGTGTGGAGTGATGAATATGAACTGCTGCCCGGATGCTGCGAAAACTTTTTCCTGTTGAATAACTCCTCCTTCTCGTTTCAAGCCCCTTCAGGTAACGAGTCGATCAGCATCTGGGCGGTGGTATTTTTATCTTTTTTCGTAAATTTTAGATGCCTGCAAAAAGCTTGCAGCTCTTTTTCTTTCCTCTGTATTAGGAACCAGCATGGCCATTGGCGGTGTCGTGATAACAGTTAGCCCTGAAGATCGAAGGGATGCAGAACTTTCTCTTGCCGGTTTTTCAGAGTTATCGGTGTATGGAAGTGACGAAAAGGGGAATATTATCGCGACAATAAAGAGCCTGGATTCAATGTCGATTGAAAAGGTAATCAGGACCATTGAGGCCATAGATACGGTACGGAAGGTCCATCTGGCCTATCTCAACCCGGATAAGACCTCTGATATTCCCGCAGTAAAAGGGGAATAAAGGCAGGGGGCTGTTGCCAGAGATTTTCCGCCGGGGAACTTCCGGTTGGCATGATATACCTGTATTGTTCTACTAATATTGTGAAGTTATGTGATTAATTCTTTGAAGTTAGCTGCAGGATAAGGACGTGTCGTTGAATGGAGGCGATTTTTTCTCGTGCCCGGACGTTGATTGTTAAATTGTTCTACTACGTACTAGAGGGGGGAATATGAAAGTACCTTGTTTTTTCAGTAATGCTCATCTGTTACGGTTATTGGCCGTTGCATCCCTGGTGATCGGCTGCTGCCTGCCGGTCATGGCTGCCGGAGATTCCGGGCAGCAGGGACAGCCGGCTGTCAAACATCCTGACCGGCCTGCTGTCGAAGAGTGCAAGCGCTGCCACGATGTGAAAATGTATCAGTTTGAACTGCAGAATTCCGTGCATGCCTTTGATAAGGATAAGAAGGTAATCAGCTGTGAACAGTGTCACAACTTTCATTTCAGTCCGTTGACGAGCTACTATGCCAGGGATGAATATTACGACAAAAAAATATTTGAGCCCGGTAGCTTTGACCGGAGAAAAATGCAGGCCAATGCAAGAAAGGCCATACAGGCGGAGAAATGTCAGGCCTGTCATAAAGATCTGTTTAAAAATACAAAGGGTGAGCCTATTTCTGAAATAGGAAGGTTAAGTCACGATGCCTTTCTTGGAAAAAATGGCGAGACCAGGCGTACCTGCGCCGGTTGCCATATCAATATCGCACATCTGCCGGAATTTGACCGGTATCTGCAGGTCAATGCCGAATTTGCTCAAAAGATAATGGAAAATCAGCCGGGAGATGCAGATAAGGGAGGGCAGAACTGATGAGTTTGATAAACGCCAACACAACAAAAAAATGGTTGCTCGCTGCCTGTCTCTGCTTATGCGGTTCCTTTCTTGTGTTCAGTCAGGCAGGTGCTGCAGCCCTCAAGCATTTGATACCCACGGAAGATGCCTACGACTGTTACGCCTGCCATAAGGTAACAACCCCGAAAATTGCCCAGGACTGGTTTGAATCAAAACATGGTGTCATGCTGGTAAAATGTTTTGTCTGCCACGGGCAGCCGGATGGTAAAGGCTCAGTGCCCTGGACAGTGAACCCTGATCCGAAAGCAGTCTGTCAGAAGTGTCATGATCCGGCCATGAAAAGAATGGTGGCCAAGTACGGTATGAATCTGGACTGTAATAAGTGCCATCCGGTCCACCAGAATTCAATACATCATGATGCGTACACCAAAACAGTGAGTAAGTCGCAGTAGGTACGGTTTTCAAAAATTGTAGACCGAGCGTAACGACGGGAACTATAGAAACAGGAGAGGTAAGGAATGAAACTGACCAGACGTGAAGTATTGAAGACTGCTGCGGCATCTTCGGCAATCATGGCGCTCAACGGATCCTTCCCCATGGTGGGAGATGCCCGGGCAGCTGAACCTGATAAATGGGTTAAGTCGGTTTGCCGCTTCTGTGGCACCGGCTGTGGTGTAATGGTTGGTGTGAAAGACGGCAAGGTCATAACCGTAAAAGGTGACCCGAATAATCACAATCAGGGTTTTCTCTGCCTGAAAGGCGCCTTGATGCCGCCTATCGTCTATGCCAAAGAACGGGTTACCAGGCCATATATTCGAAAAGGCGGGATACTTAAGCCGGCAACCTGGGATGAGGCCATGAACCTGGTTGTCTCCAAGTTTAAAGGAGCTATCAAGGAACACGGTCCGACCTCAGTTGCCTACTACGGTTCCGGCCAGTGTCTGACCGAAGAGACCTATCTGGCCTCCAAGATCTGGAAGGCGGGACTTGGCAGCAACAACGTTGAGGGAAACCCGCGTCTCTGCATGGCATCGGCGGTTGGCGGTTATGTGACCACCTTTGGCAAGGACGAGCCGTGCGGCAGCTATAGTGATATTGATGCCGCCACCTGTTTTTTTATTATCGGCTCCAATATGTCCGAGTGTCACCCGATTCTCTTTAAGCGGGTGGCAAAACGGAAACAGGCGGATCCCAATGTGAAAATTATTGTTGTTGATCCGCGCAAGACAAATACTGCCCGTATTGCCGACGTGCATGTCCCTTTTAAGCCCGGTACCGACCTGGCCCTGATGAACTCCATGGCCTATGTTATCATCCAGGAGGAATTGGACGATCCTCGTTTTTACGGCAAGTACTGCAATTTTATCACGGACTGGAAGACAAAAAACAAAGGGACCTTTGAGGATTATAAAAAATTTCTCGAAGACTATACCCCGGAAAAGGCAGAGAAGATATGCGGCGTTCCGGCTGGCACGATTGTAAAAATTGCCAAAATGTTTGCCGGAGCCTCCGCCACCACCTCTTTCTGGTGCATGGGGCTTAACCAGCGGATTCGCGGGGTCTGGGCCAACAACCTGGTATCCAACCTCCATCTCCTGACCGGTCATATCGGCAAGCTCGGAGCCACCCCGTTTTCCCTTACCGGTCAGCCCAATGCCTGCGGCGGTGTTCGCGATACCGGCGGCCTTTGTCACCTGCTGCCTGCCGGCCGCCTGATCAAGAAGCCGGAACATCGTGCCCAGCTGGAAAAACAGTGGGGCCTGGCTCCTGGAACCATTGCGCCTAAACCCGGCCTGCACACCATTGCCCTCTGGAATGCCTTTTCCGAGGGCAAGGTCAAGGCCATGTTTGTCATCTGTACCAACCCGGCTCACTCCCTGCCCAATGTGAACATTTATACCGAGGGCATGAAGCGTGAAGATAACTTCATGGTTCTCAGTGAACCCTTCATGGATGCCGAAACCGTCAAGTACTGCGATGTTCTGCTGCCTCCTGCCTTCTGGTGCGAGAAACGCGGTGTATACGGTTGTTCTGAACGGCGCTACTCTCTGCTCATGAAGTCGGTTGAACCCATGGGCGAGTGTAAGCCCGATTTCGACATCTTGATGGATTTTGCTAAACGCATGGAGGTTGACCCCAAGGTTGTCCCCTTTGAGACCATCGATGATGTCTGGAATGAGTGGAGAATGGTCAGTGCTGCAACTCCGTATAACTTCAGCGGTATGACCCGTGAGCGCCAGGAAAAGGAATCCGGCCTGCTCTGGCCCTGCCCGACCGAAGAACATCCGGGGACTAAGATTCGTTATGTCCGCGGTGAGGACCCGAATATTCCCCTGGATTATAAGAATAAATATAAATTCTACGGCAAGCCGGACAACAAGGCCTGGATCATCCTGCGGCCCTATGCACCGGCAGCAGAAGAGCCGGATGCGGATTACCCGATGGTTCTCACCACCGGCCGGGTTATCGATCACTGGCATACCGGGACCATGACCATGAAGGTGCCGGAACTGAGAAGATCTTTTCCCAAGGCCTATGTTGAGATTAACAGTGAGGATGCCAAGGCTAAAGACATCCAGAATGGTGATAACGTGACCCTGGAAACCAGGCGCGACAGCATGGTATTTCAGGCCAAGGTCAGCGATGTCTGTCGGCCGGGACTGGTGTTTGTTCCCTGGTATGATGCCAATCTGATGATCAATAAACTGACCTTGAACGCCTTTGACAAGGGGTCAAAGCAGCCTGAGTACAAGATCTGTGCGGTACGAATCAAGAAGGCCTGATCCATGGCTATTACAGGATTCTTAATACATACCCTCGATGAGAACGTCCGGGAGGTGGAGGCGGCGGTTAATGAGATGCCTGCCATTACCACCTACGGCATTCATCAGGATCACTTTATTGTCAGCGTGGCCGAGGTGCAGGCCGACGAGCTTGAAAAAATTATGAACACGATTAAAGAGCTCGACGGTGTGTTAACCATCTATACCACCTACCTGACCATTGAAGACGAGATTGATGAAGACGGTAATCTACAGACAAATCTCAGCCTGACGGATTTAATGGAGAAGGAACCAAAAACACCCTTTAATTAAACAGGTTCGGCCGTCACTCCTGTTGTGGCGGCCGGATTTTTTTCCGCTGATACTGGGTATATGCCCACAATGTGGTTAGAGGGATAAGGGACAAGGGAAGAGGGAAGAGGAAAAGATGTGTGAGAAATTATAATGTTATCCCACCCTACAATTTCGGATAAGCCAAACGCAGTGTTGGGAGCTGAGCTTTAGTGGTAATCAGATAAATTTTTTTAATTGTATGTGACGTATACCCTGTCATGTTTGAGCTGAATAAACATTTTCTCCGACCGCCCGGGGCCAGGAATGAAAAGGAGTTTCTCTCCCGTTGCCTGCAGTGCGGCCAGTGTGCCCAGGTCTGTATCTTTGACTGTATCAAGATGCGGCGGGGGTTTAATTTTTTTATGGCTGGTACCCCGGAGATCAATCCCAAAGAGGCACCCTGCCACCTCTGTATGCGCTGCTCTGCCATCTGCCCATCTGATGCCCTGCATGATGTACCCATTGAGCAGGTGCGGATGGGTTTTGCCGAACTGGACCGGAAAAAGTGTTTTACCTGGATTGAGCATCTGCTCTGCCGCAGCTGTTATGAACGCTGCCCCATCAAGTGGCGGGCCATGCGGTTGGAAAATGGTATGTATCCTGTAATAACCGACGAATGCGCCGGCTGCGGTCTCTGCGAGCATGTCTGTCCGGCCGATGCCATTGTAGTTACCCCCACCAGGTTTCAGCAGAACCGGGACAAAGAAGGAGGGGCGTGATGAGAAGACCTGCCCTTAAAACCTGCCGCCGTGCCTGTCAGATTTTTATTGCTGTCGCCTTTATAGTTATCCCGATACTCAATCGGAGCGATTACAGCTATGTGTACGGCAATTATCTGTCTTTCCACCTGTTCGGCATCCCGTTTGCCGATCCGCTGGCCGTTTTACAGTTGACTATTAAAAACCTGTACCTCACCCTGGATAATTTTATCGGGGTGCTGCTGCCGCTGCTGCTGGCCTTTGCCCTTGGTACGGTCTTCTGTTCCTGGATCTGCGCCTATGGCCTGTTGTCGGAATGGACCCAGCAGTTGAGCAGGAAAATATTGGGACGCAGGTATACAGGTCTACCGCTTTACCGGAAGGGTTTTCCCCTTAAGATGGCGATCTTTGTACTTGGCTTTATGGGTTTTTTTATCTTTTCCACCACCCCGATCCTGAATCAGCTGTCCATGCCGGCCTGGTACAGCAGATTTTTTCAGTATCTCTTTGGCCAGGATCTCCTGTCGCTCAGTTTTCTCTTTATTCTGGTCGTGCTTACCGTTGAGTTTTTTGCCCGCAAACGTCTCTGGTGTCGCTATGTCTGTCCTCAGTCGATCTTGATCACCCTGGTAAAACAGCTCGACCGTAAACGGCTGAAGGTGATCTTTGACAGGGAAAAATGTATCTGCAAACCGGGCTATGAACGCTGCGACGCCGCCTGTTCGCTCAGCCTGAAACCCAAAACCCTGTATGACCTGTCTGAACTTGAGTGCAGCAACTGCGGTGACTGCGTGCTGGCCTGTAAAAAAATGGGCCGGGCCCTCTCTTTTGAATGGATCCTCGGCAGGGAATTGTCGGAAAAAGCAGACCTGCAGGCTAGACTTCCTGTGCTGAAAAAAACTGCTGTCGGGCTGGTATGTTTATCCTTACTTGCTGTTGCGGGGTATTACGCACTTCCAGTCTTAAGAAATGTCGAGTTTACCAGCGGCAAGCCTGCAGTCAATAACGCCCTGCTCAGTAATAAACAGATTTCATGGAATGATGGCCGGGCAGAGTATTATGAGCTGCTGGCAGACGGGACCCTGGTTTGCGTGGGCGGCGACTGGCCGGTGGATGGCTTTAAGGGATGGCGCTGGCAGCCTGTTGATACAAACGGTTCCTTTAAAATAATAGAGGAGGCCTCCCGTCCCGGTTCCCATACTGTTGTCAGGATGGCTGGCAGGATAGGCGAATCTGCCCGGTTTGTGATGGAACAGTATGTTGAAGGGGTAAGGGTTGAGGGAGAAGATGTTGAATACAGGATTAAACGATATGGGCCGCTTGCTTCAGACCATGGGGTTACCGCCACGGTCATGGATGCCCGGGTTGTTTTGAATCGATATGCAGACGAGGTGTACACCCTTGACCTGGTAGTCCTTGATCCGGGCGGCAAGCAGATTAAGAAAATTCTGAGCGAGGGAGATCTGATTACAACCGAAGGCATGCTGACCGCTGTGCACCGCTGGATAAACAGTCCGGTGATCATTGCCTCGGAAGGCGGGCCGCCGAAGCTGCCGATCCATACCAGGATGGTGCTTCGTTTTCGCGACGGCCGGGAAAAAGAGGTTAATTTTACTACCACGGCCAGCAAAGATAAGACCTCAGAGGTGTTTGAAGACCCGTGGTTTTAAGGAATTCTTGACTGCGGTAAAGAGGAAAATTTCAGCGTTTCACCGGTTTTTTGCGCAGCCCGTCAATGAGATGCCGGCAGGACATGATTGGATTGGTCAACAGCATCTTGGGGCCGATAGTCCGCATCACTTCTCGGATCTGTTCCCGCATGGCCGGCTTGTAGCAGTGTACCGGACATTTGCCGCAGGTGGTTTTTCCTTCCTGGAAGGGGCAGTTGGCAAGACGATGGTTGGAATAGCTGAGCAGTTTGCTGCACTCCTCGCATAACTCTTTGTCACCGTTGTGATGGAGGCGGCAATAGTGGTGTATCATCACCTCGACGGTTGCAGCTTCTCGCTGCATGCGGCCTGCTTTATCCATGCCTGTTTTCCTGGGAAGCAAGAGGGGGCTTATCTCGGTTCAAGGCCTCTTTTGATAAGATACATCCTTCTGTCTCTGTACCATAACATTGTGCTCAGATCATTGACCAAGGTCAAGCATATTCATCTGTAGCTGTCCGCTGTACGGCATCAGGACCTGCCCCTGGAATAAAAATCGAGTGTTACCATTTGGTGACACTGAAAAATCGCTGTATTGTTACCTGTTGGTAACAATCAATGTCTGTTGATATGTAACCACTTAAAAATATAGATCTTGTTTTTTGGAACGAGATTTGCATCTCTAGGAGAAATCAAAGTAAACTCTAGTCGCTGTTAACGTGGGGGAGGTTTCCGTGCAACAGGAGTACAAGTCAAAAAGCTACAGCCATCTATTCAAGATCATTCTCATTCTGATCGCTGTCGTAGGTGTTGGAGTTGCTGTGCGGGCTATGGTGATGCCGAAATCGTTTGGAGAATTCGGGCACTACAGAGGGGATGCCGTTAAAGACGAGATCAATCGTCCCATTCGCAATGGTACCAATGCCTCCTGTCTTGTCTGTCATCCCTATATCAGGGAAATGCATCTGCAGGGCGTCCATAAAACAGTTTCCTGCGAGTTCTGCCATGGGCCGGTTGCCGATCATGTCAAGGACGGCAAGGTCATTGCGAAACTTCCCAAGAAGGAGGGGGCGGATATTAAAAATCTCTGCCTGCGCTGCCACAATCAGATCATCAGGGCCCGGCCGAAAGAGTCGATAAAGATGATATCCATGCCCCAGCATCTTGAACAGAAACATGTGCGAATAGATCATAACTGTAATCAATGCCATAATGTCCATGCTCCGCTGATGTGGGTAAATCAGGCCAAGGCTATTGTCGGCGCAGGGGAGGACAGCAAATGATGATGGAAGTTATTCAAAAGGAAATGTCTCGGGATCGTAGGGCATTTATAAAAAACGTGCTTGGTGGGACCATAGCCGGTTCCCTGTTGCTGGTTATTCCGGCAGGAGCAATGGATCTTGCTGATATCCCGGAACAGATTACGGGTATGCGCGATGATACCGGAACCTTTATCAGCAAAAAAAGAAAGTTCGCCTTTATCGTTGATATTACCCGCTGCATAGGTTGTGGTTCCTGCTGCGTGGCCGATAAAAACGAATACCAGGTACCCGACGGCATGTATCGAACCT
>Ga0209013_10001046_pt1 | contig 25600 bp, 26 predicted proteins | sample Cruoilmetagenom2_FD_187291 | JGI IMG/M metagenome (GOLD analysis project Ga0209013, IMG submission 187291) | Oil polluted marine microbial communities from Coal Oil Point, Santa Barbara, California, USA - Sample 2 (SPAdes) (version 2) | ecosystem: Environmental > Aquatic > Marine > Oil seeps ... | reverse complement strand
AGATTATATGATGTTGCTCAAGATATTGTGGAACGAGCTTTACCATTAATTCTTCGTATTCACTGGTTGGATTGGCAAATTTTACTTGCTCTTTCTTCATTATTATTCTTCTGCACTCTAACATTAGATATAGATTCGCTGCGAAAGAATTACAACCGTGCTATTTTCCGTTCGCGTTCACCCCGTTGTTAAATTGCCTACTGCCAATATTCTGACTGTTCAACTCTCACAGTTGCTCATTAGTCATAGGCTAAACGCATTTCTTCATCCACTAATGTTGGACGAATAATGTTTTCCCACTCAGGATCATTCCATGTTCCCAATTGATCGTGCATAATTAAGTATTTTTGCGGTATAGGATGAGTGCCATATACTACTTCAAGACCATATTTTGTTTTGATAAAACTACTAAAGTCAGTGATATAAGGACATGGAGGATACCCCACAATTAGCCCCGTGGCAAGATGTATGGCCTTTGCTCCGTTTCCCATCATTTCATCCACAGCATATTCTACATTACCCCCTGGACACCCATCGCAACTCGTATAACCGACAACTTCAACTTCCATGTCCTTGTATCGGCTAAATGCACCTTCTCTGTTTCGCAATGATCTGAAACATTTTCCGCCTGCACATCTACGGTAACGGTCACAGATGATTATCCCAATTTTTGTTTTTTCTTCCATGTCACCTCCTACTGTAAAAAACAATTCAAATTACATGCACTAATCAATTGATAAGTGTCAGAAAAAACACCTAATGTTTTTTATACATTTTTTAAATATTTTGCTTCATCTTTTGAAAATCGGATAAAGCCAGATATAATGCTCCTACTGTAAGTTCAGCGCAATGCGCTTCTTTTGAGGGAAGTGTTTCCAGGTAATCACCGTTCTATAGATATCACAACTTCGAGAGGTGAAAAGAGGTGCCCGGGAATCTTCGATACACCTATCTGGAATTTTTTACTTTCTTACCAGCGCCCCTTTCTTATGGTTCGAATCAAGCAGCCTTATTTTCAGCAAGTAAGGTCTGTCGTTCATTATTTAATCTCACAACAATCTTTAAATGTTTGCCGAGCGAACGCCTATTTTTGCATATTAAACAACCCTGATCGTTGGCCCTGAATACAGAAAATACACGGAAAAACTAAAAGAATAGATCTGTGTCTTCCGTGTGTTCCGTGGTTCCAGGTTGTCTTTTATCTTTTCGGTGTTTCCCATCATCCTTCATCACCTTCGATAACCCTACGCCCTTTATCCGTGAGGCGGTATCGCTGAAATCTGCTGTTCGGTTTATCAGGGATGGTCATTTCTATATGCCCGCCGTCAATTGCGCGCGTCAGATATTCTTTGCTGAAGTGCATCCTGTCCTTTAAGCCAAGTTTTTTCATTATTTCTCCCCGTGTCATTTCACCCTGCAACACTTCAAGGAGTCGAGTGACTTGCGGGGTGACTTGCGGGGTTGTTTTTTCCCTAGTCGCCTCCGGCTTCTTATCGGTTTTTAAATAAGTCGGCCGTGGGAATTCGAGGGTAAACATGGTGTTAAAACGAATGTTGACCTTGGGGCAGTGCTCCCTTTCCAATGCCGTGCGGATGCGTTCGATACCTTCAAGCACGGCGCGAATGGCGCGAATCTGATAATCCCTCCCGGCGATATCGGTATTGATCAGTTCATCGGTCAGGGATTTTTTGTGTTGGCGGATGTAAAGAAAACGCTCCAGATCGTCGAGAGTGGGAAAGCCCACAATCTTGCGCGGCGGATAGTTTCCAAGATCCCAAAAATAGGTTTCCAAACCGTTGGTATAGAAACAGAAAGGTAGTTCTCCGCCTTTATCTTTGCAAATGTTGTAGCAATACTGTTTGGCTTGCTCGCGGCCCAGCGCAGCATCTTTGCTGGTTTTTTTGGCTTCCACAACCGCAAGCGGTTTACGGTCGCGCCCCAATAGAACATAATCGCTGAACTGATGCCCTCCGTATGGGGTGCAGGCTTCTGCAACTTTAAATGGATCAACTAAAATATCATACTCTTGCACTACCTGCTGAGGATCATTAACGTTCCAACCTGCTTTTTTCAACGTGGCATCAATCAGCTCTATGCGGGTTTGCTGTTCGGTTTTCATGACTGCTCATCCCGCTTTTTTTCTCGTTTCGCAGCACGACCCGATTTGACCCACTCGTCAATCTCTTCTCGGTCAAAACGCCACTGGCTGCCGACCTTACTGCCGGGTATCTCACCCTTTTGTGCCATGGTATAAAGCTTGGTTTTGCCCATCTTAAGATAGGCGACCAACTCATCAATGGTCAGCCATTTGTCGTTAATCGAGTTCATATAATTCATCTGTTTAACTTGAATCGATAAAAAATGATAAAATATGATAACGTTTTGGCCCTAAAAATCAACAAATATTTTCTTGTCACCTGCTTTTAACGGCGACTATGGGCTTATTGAATGATGAGGGCAAACAGCTTGCCGACGAAATTATCGAAGAGCGGATACAGTATTAGAGTGCGATGAGCTTTATCTTTTCAGTTTCTGTGGATTGAACCCATAACCTCTAAGGATTGACACGACCTGAAAGGTCGTTTTCAGTCTATAACCTTCTGGTTCAACTAACTAAGTTTACTTGAGATAACTACTGGGAAATTCTCTACGACTGGTAGAAAATTTGAGGCCATCCTCTACGGCCATAATCTTTTATGATTCGAGCAGGGCTATAATGCAGGCCAAAGGGACATCGCGGATTACTCCGCTTTCATCGAGCAGGGCGCATGCCAAGAAACGATCGATTTCATCGTAGATTGGATTTAGCATCAGTAAGAAAACGAACTGCGCACAATGCATGCTAAGTCTTATTTGACAGGTGGCAAGCAAAGCCGTCCAGATCATCGAAACCGGTCAGCGCCACATTTCTTTTCCAGGAACAATCCGTTATAAAACTGATGAGTGCACGGCGACGGTCAGGCCGCTGAACGGCTCGTCTTCGGAGATCGTGCCGGAAGGCACATGAATTAAACATTAAGATCCCAGAATGATTTATTTTATCTCATGAATGAATTAATGAGGTCCACCATTAATTATTGCCTTGCTCGCAAAATATTTGGGTGATACATTTTAATTCTTAATTTGGCGCGACATTGCATATTGAATATGGTTAACTGGTTTGTCAATGCTGTAGGAATTTCGTAATGAAAACAATAAAAAGTAAGGTTATGGTTTTGTTGGTTGTTTGTCTGGCATTCATCGGTGTACTCCATGTTCTATATTACCATTATATATTTTCCCTTCAGGGAAAAATGGAGCTTATTCAAAAATTTGATGATTTCCGCGACAATATCCTCGAAATGAGGCGTTATGAGAAAAATTTTATTTATTTTAAAGACATCGCAAGCCTTAACGAAACCATATTTTACTTTTTTAAAATTGAAGACTTCTCCCGTGAACTTTCGAAAGATGTCGAACGTGTTGTCGGCGACGATAAATTTATGGAATTTCAAGTTGACCTAAAGGGTTACAAAACCATATTAGATGAAAATATGAAACTAGTAAAAATGGATAAAGGCGAACTCAATGTTGAGATGATTCGAACCAAAGGGAAAAAAATGGTCGATTTTGCAAACGAACTTATCATGACCAAGCGCCAGCGAATTCAAAAAGACATACATCGAATCATGATTATTCCTCTGTCCTTTATAGTCAGCTTTATCGTATTTATGATTTTGATTCTTCAATTAATTTCCAAAGGGATCCTCAAACCTGTCGCCTTGATGCAAAAGGCAACCGAAGAGGCGGCAAAAGGAACATTTAGGCCCATTGTTTATGAATCGGAAAGAGAAGATGAGGTTATCCATCTGATAGAGACATTCAATGATATGGCAAAACAACTGGAAACAAAACAGGAACAATTGTTACAATCAAGGAAAATGGCGTCCATCGGCACCTTTACTTCAGGTATCGCTCATGAACTGAACAATCCTCTCAACAATATTTCTCTGACCGCAGAAAGCTTAATGGAAGACTTCACAGAGATGACAAAAGAGGAAGCTTCGGAAATGATGATGGAGATTCTCGCCCAGGCAGACAGGGCCAGCCAGGTGGTTAAAAATCTGCTGGAATTCTCGAGGACCGAACGTCCGTTATTATTGGAACTTTCTATTAACGAAGTTCTGGATCGGACGGTTAAACTGATTAGGAATCAGATTATGGTAACCGGTATCCACTTAAAAAGAGAAAACAGTAAAGATCTGCCCTCCATTAAAGGTAGAAGCCAAGATCTGCAGCAAGCTTTTATTAATATCCTGATTAATTCAATCCAGGCCATGAAAGATTTGTCCGGAGAAAATATCATTACCATCCTCACAGGACCGGGACCGGATGGCTATATAAGAATCGATTTTTCGGATACCGGGATCGGGATAAAGCCGGAAGATATGAAAAATATCTTCGATCCGTTTTATACCACCAAGCCCGTGGGCCGAGGAACAGGCCTGGGTCTTTCCCTGCTTTACGGTATTATTCGGACACATGGTGGCTATGTTGAAGTAAAAAGCGAGACAAATAAGGGAACCATGTTTTCAATATACTTGCCGATTGCCGCAAATGATGGAAAGGAGACGGGTTATGCGGCTTAGAATCGCCGTCATCGACGATGAAATAACGGTGTGTCGCCGGCTCAAACATTCCCTTGAAAAAGACGAGTATGATGTGGAGTCCTTCCAAAAGGTGGAACCTTTTTGGGGACGCATGATTCAGGATCCTTTTAATATTATATTCCTCGATTTAAAGCTTCCGGATGTAAACGGCATGGATGTTCTTGCCCGATTAAAAAAACGTTACGATAATGTGGAAGTCATTATCATTACGGGTTACGGATCCATCGACTCGGCAATAAGTGCGATTAAAAAAGGTGCTTATCACTATGTGACCAAGCCGTTCAAGCTTGACGAAATCCGATTGCTTGCCAGAAGCGCAAAGGAAAAAATAGGTCTTCGTGAAGAGAATCGGCGACTTCGGGAAACCGTGAACGGACAGGAGGTTATGAAGGGCTTTATCGGAACCAGCTCTGCAATGCAGGAAATTTTCGCCATGATCAAAAAAGTTGCCATCGTTAATTGCAACGTCCTGTTGCAGGGAGAAAGCGGTACCGGAAAGGAACTTGTTGCCAGATCAATTCACAGGTTTAGCCCGAGAAAAAATCGACCGTTTATTTCTTTCAATTGCGGTGGATTCACAGAAGAATTGATCTGTAACGAGTTGTTCGGCCATGAAAAGGGCGCCTTTACAGGTGCCTCGATTACCAAGATCGGTCTCATAGAATCGGCTGCCGGAGGAACGCTCTTTCTCGATGAAATAGGCGCAATGCCCCTATCGATGCAGGTAAACCTGCTCCATGTCATCCAAGAAAAACAAATTTTCCGGGTTGGAGGCAACAAGCCCGTCCACCTTGATATTCGCCTCATTGCAGCCAGCAACAAGGATATCAAAAAGGCCACCGCTGAAGGATCTTTTCGAGAAGATCTATTTTATCGTTTGAATGTGGTCACCTTGAGGCTCCCCCGACTGCGTGAGAGGAAAGATGATATCCCCATGCTTATTTCTTTCTTTATAGAAAAATACAGCCGGCCCTTTGAAAAAAAAATTAGAGGGATTTCACCCCATGCCCTCGAGATTCTCATGCATTACAATTTTCCCGGCAATGTACGAGAACTGGAAAATATTATTCAGCGTTCCGTGGCCCTTGCCGAGAGTGACGTCATTCGCATCAACGATCTGCCTCCGGATCTCCAAAAGCTCGAGTTTAATACCCTCGAAGGCGAAGGATTGCTGGCTCTTGAAGAATTGGAAAAACTCCACATTGCCAAAGTCCTTGATAAAACAGCTTATAACAAAAGCCTGAGCTCCAAAATACTCAATTTACCCCGCACCACATTATGGCGGAAAATGAAAAAATACGGTCTGCTGAATAAAAACTGATCCTCACCTTCCCCCATTTAGCCTGGTTTTTCATATTGAAACATTCTTTTATTGCCCGTCCGCTTCAACCCCTCAATTTTGTTGTATAATATCAATTTATCCACCAAATGTTTCAATTTGGAACAAAAAGGCTCTGCTATTCCCATCTTAAATTCATTTCCTCTTTATGTTCAGTGAGAGCACATCCTCCGGCGACATTTATATTTAATGTAATATCGGTTTCTTATGATATTTTCCAAGTGTTTAATTTTTCATCCTTTTTAAAAATCGTCCATACTGGCACTTAATTTGCTCATGAGTTCAGACAAGGAGGTTTTTAATGGAAAAGATCCTGGTGGGATTGGATCCCGGAAAAACCAGTTTGTGGGCTGCGGTTCATGCGCTTAATTTAGCAAAAAGGATACAGGCCAGGCTTTATTTTCTTCTGGTCATTGATCCTGCGGCGGCCAAAGGATTTGATGAGAGCCTGATACGCCAAATAGAGGCTTCCATGAGGGCGAGTCTTGAATCGCTGATCGAAGATGGGATTTCAGAAGGGATACCTGTGGATTACTATATCACTTACGGTCAATACGACAATGAACTAATTAAGTTTGTCAAGGAGAACAGGATAACAATGCTGGTTGTTGGGTCGCCCACCCCCCAGGATGGGCGTTTAGAGGATTTTGATAATCTTCTTGAAAAGATCCGCCACAGGATCGATTGCCGCATCGAAGTCGTGCATGAAAAAACCGTAAAAACAACAACGAAAAGGAGAGGATGATGTTTCACCTGTATTTGCCGATCGCCGGGAATAGCGTGAATGTATTACTTATTTTTGGTTTGGGCGGCCTTGTGGGAATTCTTTCGGGGATTTTTGGGGTCGGCGGGGGATTTTTAATGACGCCGCTGTTGATTATGATCGGTATCCCTCCCACCATTGCCGCCGCATCCGATTCCAACCAGATCGTCGGGGCTTCTACTTCCGGAACTCTGGCGCACTACAAAATGGGAAATGTCGATTTCAAAATGGGTGTCTTGCTTTTGATCGGCGGTGTTATAGGAGGTACGTTGGGTGTTCAGGTCATCAAAGTTTTAAGGCAAATGGGAAATGCGGATTTTTTAATCAAGATCACCTATGTTCTGATGCTCGGCTTTGTTGGATCGTATATGTTCATTGAAAGCCTTCAGGCGTTAAAAAAGAAGGAAGCCCCTGCCACCGCCGCCCCCCAAAAACAGTCAAAATACGCAAAATTAATCGGTAAACTGCCGTGGCAAACCGATTTCGAAAAATCAGGGATAAGGCTATCAATACTGATGCCTCTGGTACTGGGCACTTTTGTAGGAATTCTGGCGGCAATTATGGGTGTCGGCGGAGGTTTCATTATGGTGCCGGTGATGGTTTATCTGTTGCGAATGCCCATGCATGTGGTTGTCGGGACCAGCCTTTTTCAGATTCTTTTCACCTGTGTGGATGTGACCATCATGCAGTCTTACAGCAACCATACCGTGGATTTTATTCTGGCCCTGATTCTCCTTTTAGGATCTACATTGGGAGCACAGTTCGGCGCCAAAATCAGCAAAAAACTGAAAGGGGATCAATTGAAGATCCTTCTGTCTTCACTGGTTTTGATCGTCATGGTAAAAATGCTTCTGGATCTTTTACTTACGCCACATATTATGTTAGCTTTTACAGGGGGGCATTAAAATGACAAAAAATAGAATAAGGATGTCTATTATCATCATGACCATGTATTTCATGTGCCTTCCTGAACCTGCCGGTTCGACGGTTTCGGTAAAAGTGAAACACGAGCCCAATCTCATTGCCATCGGCACTTTTTTCAACGGCATACAATTAGCGGTTTCAGGCAAGGTGGCCACCGAAAATGAAGTGGTGGTAATTGTCAAAGGAAAGCAGGAAGAATTAACACTGAAAAAGAAAGGAAAAGCGTTGGGTCTTTTGTGGATGAATCTGGGAGACGTGCATTTCAAAAAGGTGCCGAATCTCTATATCCTGTATTCCTCAAAGGGGATGATGGAATTGGCTGCGTCAGACGCAAAAGCCTGGGAACAACTGGGAATCGGTTTCGAATATTTGAAAAAAGAAATGGAAATAGAAGCACCCCAGGCTAAAAGAAATGACTTGGCTCAAGAGTTTTTGAAATTAAAACAGAATCAGGGACTCTATGCGTCTCACCCGGGCGAAATCAGCTTTGGACAGAAAAGCGGTACAGAAAAATCTTTTAAGGCGCTAGTCTGGATACCGGCGCGAATATCTCCCGATGAGTATCAGGTACAGGTTATGGAAATTCACAACGGGATTATCGTGGGGAATTCCATGGACCAACTCAAGGTTGAGGAGCAGGGAGTTCCCGCTATGATATCTTCGCTGGCCTTTAATCATAGCCTTTTATATGGCTTCTTGGCGGTCTTGATCGCCGTTGCCGCAGGGTTGGTGATGGATTTCTTTTTTGGAACCGGCAAAGGCGGTGGGGCTCACTAAATGGATGGTTGTTCATGAGTACATTTACAGATTGGATAAAAACGGCTTTTAGAGGCCGCAAAAAATCTGCTTCGCAGGTGCCTTTTACCGTCCTTTTCAGGGTGTTTCAGAAACTTCTGGAATATAACAACCAGGTGTTGGAACTTATGGCTGAAATGGGGACCAAGTTGGGTGGTGCCTACATTTTTGACCAGCAATACATCAATTCGAAATGCCGTCATATTGCGGATCTTGTCTATAAACTCATATATAGCTTAAATACCATGGCGCCCAAAAAATATCTAAACCTTTATGATGCCTTTGGTGCCATCAACAATGAGATTGAAGAAGAGCTTGCCGGCAGACCGGTTATCCCGCAATCGGAATATACCATGCCCTACAGCCTGATAACAGACGATTTTACCGAAGTTGTCGGAGCGAAAAACGCCAACCTGGCGGAGATTAAAAACCTTCTCGGTCTGAATACGCCGGAAGGGTTTGCCATCACTATCCGGGCGTTTAAGGCGTTTATGGAATACAATCGCCTTCAGCCAGAAATGGATGCATTAAATGAATTGTGGCAAAATGGGGATGCATCTAAAAATCAGGCGACAGAGAAAATTCGAAGGCTCATTTTGGAAGGAACGATTCCTCCGCTCCTGCAAAAGGAGATTCACAGCAGTCTGGACAAACTTTATCTGGGTGTAAATTCCGAAGAGGTCCTGATAGCCCTTCGCAGCAGTGCCATGAGTGAAGACACGGAACATACCTTTGCCGGACAGTATTTGAGCCTTCTCAATGAACCCCGAGAAAATATCTTACAGGCCTACAAATCCATTCTTGCCAGCCTGTTTTCCGATACCGTCATGGAATACAGACGGCAAAAAGAACTTTTTGACTATCAGGAAACCATGGCCGTGGCATGTCAGCTTATGGTTAATGCCAAAGTGAGCGGTGTTCTCTACACCCTGGATCCAAGAGCTCCGGATCTCGACGTTATGCTGATTAATGCAACCTGGGGACTGGGTGCGCCTGTCGTCTCCGGAGAAGCAAGAGCGGATCTGTATACCATGGCTCGGGAAGAGCCGTATCCGCTAAAGTCTTTGGATATCGTTCGCAAACCTGAAAAGCTGGTACCCAAAAAAGAAGGCGGGACAAACATAATTAAGGTTCCCGAAGACCTTCAGACCAAAACTTGTCTGACCGATAAACAGATGAAACAGATCGCCGAAGTCGGTTTGATGATAGAACGTCGTTTTAAAAATCCCCAGGATATCGAGTGGGCCATCGATGAAGAGGACAACCTTGTTATTTTGCAAGCCAGATCCCTCAATATCAGGGATCAAGTTGCAAAATTGGTGTGTGATATTTCATCTGTTTTGGATGATTTCCCGATTATATTCCAAAACAAAGGATCCATTGTCCAGGAAGGAATTGGTACGGGCAAAGTTTTTCTCGTCAAGACCGACGAGGATCTCGATCGTTTCCCCAGCGATGCTGTCCTAGTGACCGCCTATACCTCTCCCCGGCTGGGGAAGGTCATTAAAAAAGCCAGCGCTATCATTACCGATGTCGGTTCACCCACAGGACATATGGCAACCATCGCCAGAGAATTCAGAGTGCCGACCATCGTCAATACAGGCATTGCCACACAACTTCTGCGCCCCGGTCAGATCATCACTGTGGATGCCAGGGAAAATGTGGTTTATGAAGGAACGGTCAAAGCACTGTGTTATTACGAGTTCGCCGAGGAAACTTTTGAGACAACTTACGAATATCGACTGCTGCAAAGAGTTCTGAAAAAAATTGCACCATTAAATCTTCTGGATCCCACCGCAAAAAACTTTAAACCATCCGGCTGCAAAACGTTACATGACATTACGCGATATGTCCATGAGAAGGGTGTGTCAGAGTTGATCGAACTGGAATACGCCAAAATCGGTGACACCGCCAGTGCTGGAAGAAAATTGAAATTCGATATCCCTTTAGACCTTATTTTAATCGATATCGGCGGCGGTATCAGTGGATCGGCGCGCGTTTCAGAGCCGAAGCCTCAAGAGATCATCTCCGTCCCCATGAAAGCATTTTTGAAAGGACTTTCCGTGCCCGGCGCCTGGGATACGGAACCGATGTCTGTGGATTTCGGCAGTTTTATGTCGAGTCTGACCCGAACGTTTTCATCTTCCATGGCTACGCCGAAATATGTCGGACAGAATCTGGCGGTGTTGTCAAAAGAATATGTCAATATAAATTTGCGTCTGGGATATCATTTTAATATGATTGCAGCCTATATCAGTAAAAACTTGAATGACAATTATGCCTATTTTCGATTCCTTGGTGGTGTGACCGATATATCACGCAGATCACGCAGGGCCAGAATGCTGGCGGAAATTCTGGCAAAAAGCGATTTTCGTGTCGATATCCGGGGAGATTTGGTTGTCGCCCGAATCAAAAAACTGGATATTGAAATGATGAAAGAAAAGATGCAAGTCTTGGGATTATTGGTTGCATTTACGCGTCAACTCGATGTCAAAATGAACCACGAACAGGAGGTGACCAATCTCAAAATTTTCTTTGAAGATTTAAAGAATGATCATATCAAACAAAAGGTAATTTAAGGAGGTATCATGGGCAGCGAACAAAAAACAAAAGTCCTTATTCTGGATGATGAACCGATTGTCCTGAAACGTTTAAAACCGGCACTGGAAAAGTCAGGATATGATGTTGAAGCCTTTTCTCGAAGTCTGGAAGCCTCGAACCGAATCATGGAAAAAGAGTTCGATATTGTTATCACCGACCTTAAAATGGAAGGAATCGACGGTATGGAATTTTTAACCCGGGTAAAGGACCGATCTCCTCTAACCGAGGTTATTGTCATCACCGGGTTTGCCACCATGGAAACCGCCAAGGAGTCTTTCAAAAAAGGGGTTTTCGATTTTCTGGCAAAGCCCTTTAAACTGGGTGAAATTAAGGAAGTTGTCGTCAAAGCAGAAAGTAAAATTAAAGAAAATAGATAACTGTTCGTTCTAACTGCCGTGAGGGACAATATCTATGATCTTAATATTTAGTAAAAGGGGGAATCACCATGTTAAGAACGCTCGTTTATCTCGATGCAGATTTGGCATCGAGTATTGCACTCAGGTATGCCTGTCAATTGACCCGAGTTATTGACATGAACCTGCATACCGTTCATGTGGAGGAGCCGGATAAAGATGGACATGCACCGGGCACCGGATGGGTTCGCCGAACCTGGGAAAGTGCGATGCTTAAAACAGGGGAATTCGAGATTGCACAATTGATAAAGGCGGAGAAATCTTCATGCCCGATGCTCGGGGCCCCAAAAATGCTTGTCGGAGATCGCGAAAATGAAATTCTTCGTGAAATACAAAGGGAATCGTATGATCTGTTTGTGGAAGGATCACTCCATAGCTTTACCGCCAAAAAGCTCTACGATAAAATACATTCCCGGCTTTACAGGCATATTCCCTGCCCGGTCATTGTTGTTAAAAACCTGGTCGATTTGGAGAAAATTGCGCTGATTGTAAGAGATGAAGTAGAATCTAAAAAACTTATTTCTATGTTTTTGAATATTTTTAGCGGCGCGAAGCTCAACATCGACCTGATTTATTGTGAATTTCAGGAACCAGGAAAACTGTCCTTTAAAGGTAAAGAAGACGAGAATAAAACAATAAGTGCCGTTGAGGAAATTTTAATGGTAAACAATTGGCACCCTGAAAATTGTCGGATGATTCAAGGTTCACCGGAAGAAATCGGAGACGTGTTGCGGAACTATGGGCTGGTAGCGTCGCTCCTCCATCACTCCATAAGCAAGAAGAGCAACTGGTTTCAATTGCTGTGCCATATTCCGTCTCCGGTTCTTATTTGCTGGCAATGAATAAACATCAAAAGAGGTTATTATGAGAATCCTTGTAGCGGTAGATCAACATCCTTACAGTGCCCATGTTGTCAAAGATGTGGCCAAACTGGCCGGGAACACCTGGGCGGACGTCACCTTCCTTGGAGTAGGACCTAAAGCAACGGATATCGGCCGGTCATCGAACCGCGCTGGAATAAAACACCCTCTCACCGAAAAGTTGAGGAATTATCGCCGAAACTTTCTTGACCACTTTGAAAAAGAAGAGTCGCCTTATGAAAAAAGGTTGTGTCACTATGAATTCGTCGAGGTTAAAAAGGGAGTATGGGAAGAGTTGTATATCTGTCGGGGGGCCAGGAAAGATTTAAAGATAGTGTTAAGGTCCGGCAATCCTGTCAAAGAAATATTGGCTCAATCCCAGGAAGATGAAAGTGATTTGATTGTCATGGGATGTTATAAAAAGGGCGGTTGTCAATGGGAAGGTACCGTCAACCTTCCCCAAAAAGTCGCCAATAATGCATTATGTTCGGTTCTTGTTATTAAAGAAGAGAAAAAAATACATAAAATTTCCTGTTGCCTGGATCAGGAGAATATCAGTCAGAAATCGATTGAAATGATCAACCAGATGGTAACACTGTATCAAACCGAATTGGAGATTGTTGGTCTGACAGATGGACCAGCACTGAAACCCATGGTTGAAAAAAATTTGAATGCTATTTTGAAATATTATAACGCTCGACAAATCAAGGCTTGGATTAAACTGGTGGACGCTGATTCATTGGGATCATTTATATCACAAGAAGCCAGGCGATCAATGATGGCGTTGTGGATGGGGGAACACTCCTTGCTGTCCAAAATATTCCCAGGAGGTAAAGTGGAAAAACTTATTCAAGGGAGTGAATCTTCCGTACTGCTGCTGAGATGATCGTCAAGAACACCCATTAATACAGTTTTTATTTAGACTTGGGAATTCTGGTTATTATATAGCGATGAACCTTTATGATAAAAAACACGATGTGTTGGTCATCGATAAAGATACCAATCGAGTTCAGGAAATTAAGGACAAAGTGACTCAGGCAGTGGTAGCGGATGCAACTGACATAAAGACTCTGGAGACTCTGGCTATAAAGGAAATGGTTCCGAATCAGTAAATATGATCCCAACGGGGCAATATGCTTTGAAAGATGCTGACATTCTGATTTTGCTGGGTCCAAATGATAAACTCAATTTATTGCGTGAAAAAGAGTAATAGTGAAACGCTCATTAACAAAAGAACCAACTCTCTCTCCTACTCCAGGGGAATTGTTCTTAGGCTCTTCTCCAAAAAAACGGTTAAATCAGTGGTTGGCCACCGGCATCTGCGGAAACGATATTTCCTCTTCCTGTCTTTACGTATCGGCCATCGCTGCGGTTTTTGCCGGAGTTCTTGCGCCGGTGGTCCTGCTGGCGGTTGTTATACTCCTGTATCTTTATAAGAAAATTTATACTGAAGTGGTGGAAGCCCTTCCGCTAAACGGTGGAACCTATAACTGCCTTCTCAACAGCACTTCCAAATTTGCCGCTGCACTGGCCGCCTGCATGACCATTCTTTCATATATTGCCACAGCGGTAATTTCTTCTAAAACCGCTGTTGAGTATCTGCATTCAATATCTCCAACATTTGGCGTAATTGAGGGTACGATCATTGTCCTTGGCGTCTTTGCGGTGCTGGCCATCATCGGGATCACCGAATCCGCGGTGGTCGCCTTGACGATCTTCATTTTTCACATTTGTACAATGACGGTCTTTTGTGTTTTTGGGTTTATCAGCATACCTTCGGATTTTCACATTTTCAAAGGGAACCTTGCCACATTACCCATGGGGAAAGACCTTTTGATCGCGGTCTGTTTGGGTTTTTCTGCTGCTTTGCTGGGCATCAGTGGATTTGAAAGTTCGGCAAATTTTGTTGAAGAGCAGGATGCAGGTGTTTTCCGTAAGACCTTGCGCAATATGTTGATTACCGTGGCCATATTTAACCCCTTAATTTCCGTTTTATCCCTGAACCTGTTACCCCTGGAACAAATTATTTCCAACAAGGATTATCTCCTCTCAGAGATGGCCCATCATATGGGCGGTGATACTTTCACGTTGATTATCGTTATAGATGCCGCTGCCGTGCTTTCGGGCGCCGTATTGACGAGTTTTGTGGGGGTTACCGGTCTGGTACAGCGGATGGCCCTGGATCAGTGTCTGCCCCAATTTTTGTTGAAAAAGAACCGGAGGGGAACCTCCCATCGCATTATTATCGCCTTTTTTCTCCTCTGTTCTTCGATTCTGCTGGTAACCCGGGGAAGCCTGCTCTCTCTGGCAGGGGTGTATACCATTTCCTTTTTAGGCGTCATGACCCTTTTTGGCATCGGAAACATACTTTTAAAAATTAGACGCAAAGAGCTTAAACGAACCTACCGGGCCGGGTGGGCGACCATTCTCATAGCCATTGTCGCCACTACTTTAGGCATACTCGGAAATGTGGTTATTGATTATAAAAACCTCTTATTTTTCATGCAGTACTTTATTCCAACGGTATTTCTGGTTGTTCTCATGTATCTTCGCATTCCCATATTGAAAGGTGTCTTGCAGGTATTGAACAACCTCATGACCCGGATTTTACTCTGGCGAACCAACATTATCGATAACATCACTGCAATAACCGAACAGAGGGTAATCCTCTTTACTCGCGGCGGGAATCTTGCCAGATTGAATACAGCTTTTATGTACATCATGAAGAACGAATCGAGCAGATCGGTGATTGTTTTACACCTTTATAATCATCCGGAACACAATAAAGAACAGGATATTCAGGACAGCCTGGATACACTCAAAGAGATATATCCCACATTGAAATCGAATCTGGTGGTTCGTAAAGAAAAATTCAGTTCAGAAATCGTTGATGCAGTGTCCAAAGAATTCGAGGTGCCGGTTAACAATATTTTTATCGGCGCCCCCGAAGAAAAGCATACATTTTCCATACAAGATCTGGGAGGAGTGCGTGTAATCTTTTAAGTTGAATATTTTATGAAGAATATCAAAAACAATTCATAGAAATAATATTACTTAACAATGGTAATGGGAGGCTTAAATGGCAGCCCGGCTGTTTCATGTTTTTAGAAATAATCCTTTTGGAAGAGAGACCTTACTCCAATCCATCTGCTTTTGTAAAAAAGTGGGTGCTTCTTTGATTATTTACATCCCTAAACACAAAAAATTTTCGATGCATTTTGAAAACGATATTGTTCAGATTGTTCTTGATGATTCTTATCTCACATCACCAGATACTGCCTTAAAGAATACAACCGAAGTGGCTGAAAAAATGGGGATTAGAGCAAGATTTTTGGATCCGAAGCATTACACCACATCAATACTTCCAGACATACAGCCAGATTTTGATTTCATGACCTGTCCCCGCTGTATCAGCGATCTCTCATCAAAAATAGGTCTGGGCTATTTAGGCCCAAGAGTTAGACGTATTATAGAGGCGGCACGATTTCCAGTTCTTATAACCAGCCCGGCCTATAAAAAATGGGAAAGACTATCTGTTTTTTTCGACGGATCGCTCAATGGAGTGAATGCGCTAAAACTGGGATTCCGTATCAGTAGAGTCTCTGGATTTTCGGTTGATGTTTTTACCTTAAGGAAAAGTGCAACTCGGGAATCATATGAGAAAGTTATCGAAAAAAATAATCTCAAAAAAGAAACAAATCGCCGGGTAAATAAATGGCTAATATTTGAAAAGGAAGGTTTTGAAGAAAATCTTTACCAAGTGCCGCATAATGCTCTTGTAATTTTAGGTGCCTCCGGTCAAAGCCGTTTAAAAGACATTGTTTTTGGAAACGTAATGGAAAAGGTTCAGTCTGCGCTTCCAAACAACCTTTTGATCACGGGGCCGAACTATACAGAGTAAATACGTCAATCCTTTCATGGTTTCCCGCGTTAGGACAAGGGAATCCGTTTTAAATGGATTAAAATATGGGCGGTTTTTAAGCCGTATTTTGGATTGAATATTCCAGATTCGATTTTGATGCTCACGAACTGGGTACGTAATAAAAACATCATAATGGATGAATATCGTGATGGATTTTGAATCTGAAATCTTGTGTACTACAATAGATTTTTTCAAACTAAACATATAATTCAAGAAGAATAAAAGAGTACCATGCCCGTCGATCACACCCAGCTTCTTGTAAATAACACAAAAAAACTCCTCAGACGGGGAGCTATTGCACACCTCCACAAGATCATCGAAAAAAGCCACTCGGCAGATTTATCCGGCGTGTTCCAAGTTCTTTCACTGCGCGAACAAAAAGCCTTTTTGGATCTCATGACAAAGGAAAGTTCGGAAGAAATTGAAGAACTACTCGGTTATGACCCAAAAACTGCCGGCGGCATAATGGTTGCGGACGTTATTGCCTTAAAAGAAAAGGCTTCGGCAAAAGAGGCTATCAAAACCCTGCAAAAAGATTATTTCGACACCGAAATGCCATTCTATCTATATGTGATTGGCGATTACGGCCATCTCAATGGTGTTGTATCTTTGAGACAGCTGGTCGTTGTTCCACCTGATACAAAACTTAAATCGATTATGAACAAAGAAGTGGTAAGTGTCCAGACGAATACGGATCAGGAAGAAGTCGCTAAAATCGTTGCCCATTATAATATTCTGGCCGTGCCTGTTGTCGACGAAAGTAATAAATTGGTAGGAATCGTAACAGTAGATGATGTCATTGACATTATCCACGAAGAAGCTACAGAAGATATTTTTAAAATGGCCGGGGTTGGCGGAAGTGTGGAATATATCGAAACCCAGACTATATTTAAAAGCATTCGTAAACGTTTGCCATGGCTTTTGGCAAGCTGGTTCGGAGGCATTGTTGCCTGCCGAACGCGCTTGCGTTTGGCCTAAAATGGCGATTTTAGATCACAAAAATATGGATACGACTTCGATATGAAATCATCACCCCCAACCCGTTGATACCTGGTACTCTGCAATTTATCGCTGGGACACAAAATTCCTTAATGGATTTGATATGAGTATCACATTTGGCTAAATTTTTATTTTTCTTCCTTCTTCCTTCCGGATATTTCTTTAAGGATTTTTTCCAGATTTTCCAGTTCCCTCCCGTAGCCGGTCCAATCGCCATGACGCAGATAATCTTTGGCTTTATTATAGTGGTCCAGCGCCGTCGCGCCGAGCTCGGATAACCCTTCACCCTTTATTTGAGGAATAACCAGGGAAGCCGGATGTTTCGGGGTTATTTCAACGTCCAGGATACTGCTCAAGGCCTTGTCCAGGTTTTCCTCCATAATCAGGCGATTGCTAAAAGCGACAATGACTCTTTTGAGTTCAGGCAGAGAAGCGGACCTTGACTCTTCCGGCCGGGGACGCGCGGGCGCGCTTGTTTTCTGGGGTTTGGCTCTACCGCCGGGCTGAGGGGTGCCGGTTGGGGACATTTGGCTTTCTTCCTGGATGGCCTCCAGATATACCGGCTCCACATAGATAAACGTATCACTGACGGGAATAGCCAATAGATTGCCCCGGATGACTCGGGAACCTCTCTGCCCCCACAGGCTCAATTCCCGGGAAATTTCCGTTTGCTGATCCACCCTGGCTTCAATCTGCATCGGTCCATAGACCAGTTTTTCCTTGGGGAGCTTGTAGACCAGCAGGTTGCCGTAGTCGGGAAGGTCACATCGGGCCGCCAGCCAGCCGATCATATTATCTTTCTTGGAAGGGGTGAAAGGGGTCATCAGGAAAAATTCTGCCTTTTGCTCTTCGGGCAGCTTGATAATGATGTAGTAAGGTTCCATTTTCTGACGGCTCTCCCCATAGACCTCATCCGGAATTTGCCAGAGGTCTTCCTGGTTGTAGAAGACCTGGACATCTTCCATGTGATATTTCGTGTAAGTCTCCATTTGGATTTTAAAGAGATCTCTGGGGTAGCGGATATGCTCTTTCAGCTCTGCGGGCATTTCCTTGAAAGGCTTAAACAGATCCGGGAAGATCCGCGCATAGGTTTTGACGATGGGGTCTTTTTCATCAATCATGTAGAAAACCACATCCCCGTTATAGGCATCGATGGTGACCTTGACGGAATTGCGGATGTAATTAAGCTGTCTTTTATTAAAAATGCCGCGAGACCGGTGCGAATAAGGATACATCGCAGAGGTCGTGTAGGCGTCTTGAATCCAGTAGAGCTTTCCACCGGAAACAACCAGATAGGGATCACCGTCATAATCGAGAAAGGGGGCAATCGAATTCGTCCGTATGTTAATCCGCCGGTTATACATGATGCGGCTCTCCGGACTTAAATAAGTGGTAAACAGTATCTGGGGATCCAAAAACTCAATGGCAAACAAAAGCCTTCTGAAAAAAGATTTGATATGGATACCGCCCTTGCCCTGGTAGGTGTTATAAACATTTTTGTCCCCCTTGGGAAAATCAAATTCCAGGGCCTTGGTCTTTACCAGCACATACTCATCCGTTTTTTCGCCATAATAGATCTCGGGGCGCACGACCCTCAGGTCCGGTTCAAAGGAAGGCGGCAGGTCTTTGATAAAGAGGCGGGGCAGCCCCTCGCTGGTCACTTCATTGACCGGGCTTGCGGCCAGTCCGTAGCCATGGGTATAGATGAGGTGTCTGTTGACCCAGGTATTGGCCTGGGGAGGCAGCTTGTTGACCAACAGCTCCCGGGCGGCCAGCATGATCTGGCGATACTGGTTGTTGACTGGATACCGATCGACGTCGACATTGTTAAAATCGTAATACAGCCGTATGGCTTGAATCTGCCGGTAGGTTTGGAGCAGCGGGCGCTCGTCCCAGATCCGGATGTTTTGGATCGTTACGTCATGTTGCTTGAGATCCTGGGCACTGAGCTGGTCGTTCACTTCAAAATTGACAACTTTGATTTTATTCAGGTTGTAGGCTTTGCGGGTATAATCGATATTGTAGGCGATGTAGGGGGATTCTTTGGCCAATTCATTGGGTTTGACGATAACTTTTTGGACCAGGATAGGGAGCCCCGTTCCCAGCACCAACACGACTCCTATCCAGATTACCGCACTAATCCAGATTAATTTTGCCCTAAGTTTAAAGGCGTTGATAAAAAGGACTACGGCAAATCCTATCGAGACAAAAACGATTACCTTATAGGCCAGAACCTTGATGTGAACATCGGTATAGCTGGCGCCGAAAGCCGGTCCCTGGGTGGAATATAAAAGCCCGAACATTTTCAGACGATAGGCCCAGGTCAGTAGCAGCATAACAATTCCACCCAGAAAAATAAGATGCTTTTTAACGTTTACCGCAAGGGTGATTTTAGGCAAAGTGGGTAGGGCACCCTGGGCCTGACTGAAGTTACCCTCTATTTTCAGGGCACCGTTTTTCAGATACCAGCCCATCGTGGCCAGTGCAGCCACGACAAAAAGAATCAGCAACCCGTTTTGGATGAAGATGTAAAAAGGCAGCGAGAACAAGTAAAAACCGATGTCCCGGTTAAAAACAGGGTCGGTGCTGCCAAAAGGCTGCTGATACAGATAGCGCAGGAGCAAATCCCATTGAGTGGAGCCTTTTGAAGCAATATAAAAGGTGGAAAACAGAATAAAAGCGATTACCAGGGTTTTTAGCGTTGCAGTGGAAAGGCCGGATTGGGAAACATAATCGTCGGCAACTTTAAAATTCCCCCCTTTCCCGATGCTCGGGTTTAAACGATTGGCGGCGTAAATGTTCATACCGATGATCAGGGCCAAAAGCAGCCAGACCATCAATCCAAACCCGAACTTGCTCAACAGTATGGTCCAGAAAACAGGCGAAAAGCCCAAATTTTCAAACCACAACCAGTCCGGATAAATTGAAATCCCTATCCACAGCAATAGAACACCAACAAATCCGATACCGATAATAATTAATTTCTTATTCATAACACTCCTTAAACAGTGCTCAGTGGTTCATATAAAAAAACAGTGTGGGATTCGATCAATATTCCTCAATCGAAATAAATAAGACGGATATAATATATTGTAGCCCGACTCTCGCTTCAGAAATTACATGTATCCATCCATTTCCATTTGGGTGAAAGCAGTCCGTTCTTTTGCATATCTTTGATCACCACTTTAATCACATCGTCGATCATTTGCCGGGTTGAGTCGGGATTCAATGTTTCTGATTTTCCTCATGGGACTCCTCCTGTCTTTAACTGACAATGCTTTTTAAGTGGATAGAAGCCGTTTTAAAACCAGTCACTCGTGGGCTTGGGCCTTTTGTAACGCGTTAAACTCGCTGATTTATTCCGCTTATAGCGGGACAAAATCTCGCCAGCAGCGGATAGATTTGTTGAACTCGGGCTAACACCTTCAGACAGCACCTAATTTTATCCGCCTTCGGCGCATTCCCGGAAGAAAACCGTCTGCTCACAAAAAACTTGGTTGTTTTGTAAACGGTCAAAAACGACTTTTTACGAAATCAGGAAGATTCGTCTGTTTTGTTTCTGCAGCAGCCCTCCGGTGCAGAACAGACAGACAGACATTCCACATCTTTAAGGTCGCTGTGTCCGTTTTTGTATTCATCGATGGCCTTGTGCAGAGCTTTCACCGCAAGCTGTATGCAGTGGTGTTTTTTGGCAGGAAGATCAACAAGCTGAGTGAAGACATGGCCGTCATTAAGGGTTCTGGCCTGTTCGAGACTTTTACCTTTGACGATATCGACGGCGGCCATGGCAGCGGAGATCGCGCCCGGACAGCCAAGGATCTGATATCTGATATCGGTAATTTTATTCTGATCGATTTTCAGGAAGATTTTCGCGGTGTCTCCGCACGAGCCAATCATATTGGATACCTGGTCCGCATCGGGCAGACTCCCCATATACGGTTTTTCCATGTAATATTTAATGGCTTTGTCCGAGTATCCGCAATCGGAAAGCATCTTGCATTCGTCCGCGTTATCTTTTTCAAATAAACTGTTGGACGGATCTTTCTTTTCACTATTTAAGGAATACATTAACGACCCCCTGATGGCAATATTCTTTTTTAAAAATTCCGCAGCAAGGATAGAAATAAAAACTTCGGATGTCAAGTCAGTATGTTGTATATTTTGAGATAATTATACTTATTCATCAAGGGTTTCTTATATCCTTGACATATACATCCGATTCTCCTACGTATCTTTTTAAAAAAGGTCAATTTCAATGAACTTTATGGTGAGGAATTTCTTTCATTTTACACCGCCCAAAGGGCCTTGAATATGCTATCCGGTACGCCCCTCGATCTGGTTGTCGTCGATGAAAAGCTTGGAGATATGACCGGTATTTAATTTATAGAAACGCTGGTTTCGATAAACTCGATGATCAACTGTGCAGCGGTAAGTCCGCCAAAAAAAATATACGCAAAACGATGATGATTTTGGTTTTTAGATTACGATGTTTGGAAGATCATCCAAGGCAGCTTAAGCATGACCATAGATCCATATAGAAAAATCGCTCGGCGTTATGATGCGCTGGTCGAGCCATTCATCAAGCGCCTGAGAACCACCAGCATGAAGATGGTTCCATCCAAAGAAGAGATGCGGGTTCTTGATGTGGGATGCGGAACCGGAACGTACTTGAACTTTTATCAAAAGGGGGGCTGCAAGGCATTCGGAATGGATCGATCCCCTGCCATGATAGACGTTGCCCGAAGAAAACTCGGGCAACGTGCGGAACTTCATATCGGTGATGCCTCACACATGCCCTATCCCGATGGAATATTCGACCTGGTCATTGCTTTTTTTGCGTTGCATGAAATGCCGGCTTCGATACGATCAAAGGTGGTGAATGAGTCTAAGCGAGTTATGAAAAAAGATGGGCGGATTTTGCTGGTCGATTATCATCCCGGCCCGATTCGTTTTCCAAAGGGCTGGATTTTAAAGATTATGATCACATGTATTGAAATGGCGGCCGGGCAGAAGCATTTTAGAAATTATCGCGACTTTCTGGCCCGCCGAGGCGTATTCCCTTTAATAACCGGACACCGATTATCCGTTGAAAGGAAAAAAATCACCACCGGGGGAAACATCGGGCTCTTCCTGCTGGCCCGAAATAACCCGTGAAGAACAGCAATTTCCAATGGTGCGCAAACAAAATGAAGAACCATCCTATGATTATCAGCATTGCAAGTGGAAAAGGCGATACGGGAAAGACGACCATGGCGACCAATCTGGTCGTATCTATTTGATCTGATGTTCAGCTTCTGGACCGCGATGTGGAGGAACCGAATGCTCACCTTTTTATAAATCCTGTGGTTGAAGGGTTACGCAATTTATTGGACATTTTTTGTTTTGATGATTAACGTGGATATAATTATCGATATTTTTGAGATGTTTTGCAATAAAAAGGGGGGGGTATGAAAATTCTTGTTATCGGCGGGGATGCTGCCGGGATGAGCGCTGCCAGCAGGGCCAAGAGAAACAACCCGGATCTTGATGTCACTGTTTTGGAAAAGACGATGGATGTTTCCTACAGTGCCTGCGGGATGCCGTATAACATTTCTGACCCGATCAGAGACATCGATGACCTGGTGGTTAGACAGGCAGATGTTTTCAGAGATAAACAGGGGATCAATCTGTTGACCGGTCACTGTGTCGAATCCATCGATCCGTCCAACAGGACCGTCGCCGGGATGTCTTTGCAGGGAAAAGCGTTTCAATTTTCCTATGATAAATTGCTCATCGCTACCGGCGGATCTCCCATCGTACCCGATCTTGAAGGGTTTGATCTTTCGGGTGTTATGGCTTTAAAAAGTCTGGATGACGGTCGAAAAATAAAGACATACATAACAACACGCAATGTTCGGAAAGTGGTTATTGTCGGCATGGGGTATATCGCCCTTGAAATGTGTGAAGCACTGAGAAGCCGGTCCATAGACGTTGAAATGGTTAAACCCGGTCCCGTGTTTCTGCCATGGATGGAAGAAGAACTCTCCGATGCAGTCAGGAAAGAAGTCGAGTCTCATCAGGCAAAGATGCATCTCGGTCATCAAGTGCAAAAAATTGAAGCCCTGGGTAAATCCTTGAATGTAATCTGTTCGGATCTCACCCTCGAAGGGGATATGGTGCTGGTTGCCGTTGGAATAACACCGAACAGTGAACTTGCCGGCCATGCCGGTCTTGATTTGGGGGTCGAGAAGGCGATTGCCGTGGATAGAAGACTCACAACTTCGGATGAAAACATATATGCTGCCGGAGATTGTGCAGATGCCTACCATGTTGTTACCGGCACGAAAACATGGATCCCTCTGGCGTTAAGGGCGAACCGAGCAGGCTGGGCGGCTGCCGACAACATCTCTGGCAAGGCGGTTGAACTACCAGGTGTTGCCGGTACTGCGGTCTTTAAGGTGTTCGACCTGGAGGTGGCGCGAACCGGGCTGACCATGGACGCGGCTGAAAAGTCCGGGTTTGAACCTGCAAAGGTTGTCATAAAAACCCGTTCCCGGGCCCATGCCCATCCCGGTGCTTCGGTGATCCATGTTCAGATGGTCGGTGATAAAAAAACCGGACGGCTCCTGGGCGTCCAGATGGTCGGCAAAGAGGGCGTTGCACATAGGATCAACGCGCCTGCCGTCGCCTTGCACAATCAGATGACCGTTGCAGCATACGGACAAGCGGATCTGGCGTATGCCCCGCCGTTCGGCCCCACCTGGGACCCGACCCTGACGGCAGCAAATCAGCTCCTTAAAAGGATTTAGCGTCACTTTTAAACAAACCGGTTAATGGAACTCATTGAAATGGGAAAATGCAGGAATCATCCGAATAGAGAAACCAGCTATGTATGTTCGAAATATACGACCTATATGTGCGAGGACTGTTTTAAATGCAGCGATCCTGAAATATACTGTAAATTCCGCTCGTCTTGTCCCATCTGGTTTATGGACAAACAGAGGGCCGGCCCGGATGGAAATGAACAACCCGAGGACGTCAAAAAAATTAAAAAGATCGCATAAAACCTGTGTAACGTGAAAAAAAAGACAGATAAAAAAGGATACATTCAAATCTATACCGGTGACGGGAAGGGTAAAACAACCGCAGCCTTAGGCATGGCAATACGGGCCGCCGGCCATGGGATGAAAACCTACATCGGTCAGTTCATGAAAGGGCAGCACTACGGCGAACTGACAGCGTTATGCGATCACTTGTATATCACCATCGAACAGTATGGAGACGTTGCGTGTGTTCATCGAGAAGACGTCACTCAAAGACACATGGATCAAGCGCGCCGGGGTCTTGAACTGGCGCGCAGGGCGATGCTTTCAAATCAATATGACATTATTGTGCTCGATGAAATCAATGTAGCGGTCTGGTTCGATCTGATTACAACCAAGGACGTTCTCGATCTCCTAAATGATCGACCTGAAAATATGGAAGTAATTCTAACCGGCCGCCGTGCCCCCGAAGAATTGATAGAAATTGCCGACCTGGTCAGCGAAGTCAAGGAGATCAAACATTATTACAACCGGGGGGTCAAAGCGCGGAACGGAATCGAGCGATAACCTATAGATAAGGACCCTGAAATTTCCGGAGTTGTTTTTCTCCCGTACCGTTATTTCGGTATAATTTTTTTTGCCGTTGGCCCTGCCCCTGGCATCTTTAACCCTTCTATAATCACCAACTCTTTTGGAGATGATCTTTTTAAACACCTTTTGTTGAAGTGCTTGAGGTGCTTAAGCTGAACCGGTGGACAATTTCCTATTCCTCATCTTCGGGATAAAACGTAAAGCCGGTTGTTGATTTTTTGGCAAAGAATTTTAGAAAGCCGACTTCCTTTATTTCTTCCAAATTAATTGTCGGGCGATCAGCATTTTCATTTAATACGCTATCTCTTAAATTAGGATTTTGATGAGTTAAGATGATGGCAATTTTTTCAGCCTTTTGTGGGTTCTCTGCCTTTACAAATCTTGTGGCATAAAACCCATACTTTTTGAGTTCACCGACAAGATTGAGGAGGAAATTCTCCCCATGGAGTTTAACCTTGAATCTTTTCATCAAATTCTCTTTTCCGGCTAACATTAGATTATTAAATAGTCGGCATTATAGCGGGTACTCTTCCCAGTAGGCCAACTGGAAGTCAATTTATACCCAATACATACATCATAAAAATGAGAAGGGCAAACTCCTAAAAAAGGATTTGCCCTTATTGAAAAAGATATCATATTTTTTGACGGCCATTAAATATAGCAATTCGTTGGAGTCAGCACAAGAACGAAACAGATCCGATTCGTGTGTTTCCCATTATTGA